>Ga0247834_1006342_pt1 | contig 13326 bp, 7 predicted proteins | sample LaCruzMarch2015__8_FD_187118 | JGI IMG/M metagenome (GOLD analysis project Ga0247834, IMG submission 187118) | Freshwater microbial communities from meromictic Lake La Cruz, Castile-La Mancha, Spain - LaCruzMarch2015_12m | ecosystem: Environmental > Aquatic > Freshwater > Lake | place: Spain... | reverse complement strand
ATAAGAATCCCCATTGGCCAAAGTAAGCGTACCAAAACGGTCGCAAGTGCCGTCCCCGAAATCGAGTGAACGCGTGCGGGTCTCCACTGTGAACTCAATCACGCCCGAAGAAATCCAGCGGCAAGCAGCGCGTTTTACCAGCGGTTCAGTGATAGTGGCCGTGAAGTCCTTGCCATTGCGGTTAGTGCCAGAAGCCGTACCGGTGCTGCTCCAAACATCGTCCCAATGGGTAGCGGTGTTGCCGCCTTCGATGAGCGTGCTGTTGCGGGTTTTGCTCCAGGTGGTGACGCTTCCATCTTCAAAAGTTAGTTTCATGTCGGTCGCAACCTTGGTGTAAGACCATTGACCATCCGCGTTTTGTCCGTTGTTGGTCCAGCTGCGTGCGCCTTCTACTTTTGTGCCGTCTACAAAGAAATTATCGTGGGTTACGGTGCGTACCGCCCCAGGGGTGCGGATTTCAGCCGTTTGATTGATGATAAGCTTACCGCTCAAAACGCGGCCATCGGGGCGGGTGCAGGCACTGCCATAATCAATGGTGATGGTATTGGGCCAGGTACCTTCCGGCTGTGCAAAGGTAACGGTGGGGCAAGGGCCGCCGCCGCGTTCTTCCACAGCGATGTCGGCATCGAGGTCAATTTGCTCAGTGTAGTCTTCGTTGGCCGAAAGGTCTTCGGCGGTGGCGATCACCACGTCATTGTTGTCGTTTTTCTTGCAGGATTCAAAAGCGGTGATGCTTGCAATGAGGGCAATGAGGAGAAAGAGTGACTTTTTCATGTGTGCGGTGAATTTATTTGTTTGTGAGTGAGGAGGTTGAGGGGATTGAGTATGTTTATGGTTGAGGCCTTGAGCGCTTTGGCAAAGTGGGCCTAAACCCTAAACATTCTAAACCCTCAACATTCATGTTTCCGGCCGGGAACGGGAGCATAGACGGCTGGGCGTGGTGAGGGTTTAATGGGGGGGCAAAAATTTGAAAATTGTCTGACTTTAAAATTGCAAAAAACCTTACCATTGCCAAGGAAAAGGATGAGCAATATCAACAATCATTGCGATACCTGTCAATGCTACTTCTTGATGAAAATTAACCTTTGGAAAAGCAATAGTTTTGATGACAGTGCCCATCTAATGGAGTGCCTCCGCCAAGGCCATTCACAGGCCATCCTTTTCATCCAAAACAAAGCAACGGGGTTTGTTTTGAAGGTTCTGAACCAGTTTCGGCTACCTCAGCACCTCTTGCATGAGGTCCTGAATGAGGCCTCCATCATTTTCATCAAAAAATTGCGCGAGCCAGATTTTTCGCTGCATTCCGCCCAACCACTGACTTATTTTATCGAGGTCATCAAAAAAGTAGTGTCCAATGAGACGCGAAAACGGCAAATCGGGCAGCATGATCTGCTTGAAAATCAGTACGATCTAAACGATACATCGGTCGAAGAATACCATGCCCGGAAGGACAACATCGAATTACTAAATAGTCTTTTGAGTGGTGCCGGCGCACCCTGCGAACAAGTGATCCGGCTCAAATACATTGACGGCTATTCAGATGAAGAAGCCATTCGGGAAGGCGTGACGGCATACTCGACGGTCGAGTCGCTCCGCCAAAAACGGAGTGATTGCATGAAAAAGTTAAAAGACCGGGTCGCTGTACTAAAAGATAAAAATATATAGCCCAAGCAACTCACAAAAAACCGAATTGCCTACACTCACTACCAGAATCCGTATCGTAGAAAAACATATCATGGACATAGAATCTTATCTCGACGGTAGTATGGCTGCTGACGAAGTGGCCGAATTTGAAAAAAGGCTGCTTCTAGACGCTGCACTTCGCAATGAATTGGAGCAGTTCCGGGCATTGAAGTCAGATTTAGACTGGCATTTTGCCGCAAAAGACGTGGCCGCTGCCGCAGTCTTGCGCGGGCAACTCGAAGCCAGGCGCCGCCGATGGTCAAGGCTTTTACTGGTCGCCCTGCTGGTTTTTCTGGCAGGGCTAGTGGCGTATTGGCTGCTTTTTCAAGAAGGCCCTGCGCAAGGATCACAACTTGACAACCCCGTATTAGAAAAGAACCAGGTTCCAGAATCGCAAAGCCCATCGATTCCAGAACCTTCAATACCTCAAAAAACTACGCCACAGGAACGCACCGAAAAAATCCCCATCGCCAGAGACCTTAGCCCAAATAAAAACCGCAGCGACGACCTGCTCCGCGATCTGCCAAAAGAGGAAGTTTCCGAGCAATTTTTACCTTTATTTGAACGCTTGATGAAGGGTTTTTCCCCGTCCGTACCGGAGTCGGGCCAATGGTCGGGTATTGTCCGTTCTATCCGAAAAAACGCCCCCGAAAGTGCGATGACAGAACTTAAGAGATTAAAAACCAACACATTGCAAAAAGACACGGTGGCCTACCTTAACGCCCTCACCGAGATTATGTTGAAACGCCCGAGCGCTGCCGAATCTAATCTTTATCCCTTGCTTGAAAACGAAAAATGGAAAAACGAAGCACGCTACCTGCTGGTGTGGGCGTATTTGCTCCGGGGCGAAGACGAGACAGCATCCTCTGCTTTAAAAGCCCTGCCCGACGGGTTTCGGGAAAAGAGGGCCATTCTGGAGGCCTTGAAATAAGGAACAAATGATTGGACGTTGGACGTTGGACGTTGGACATTGGACATTGGACTTGCACTCAAAAAAGCTGAAAACCATACACTTGCTGAATCATATCCAACGTCCAACATCCAACGTCCAATATCCAATGTCTGGGCAAGACCTTTTACAAACACAAACTTTATTCCATGCGATTGACCAATCTGTTATTCTTTGCCTTAATTTTTGCTCAGCCCATTTTTGCCCAACAAACACCCTCGAAAGCGGTCTTCGATTCTCTTTTCAGAAATAATCTGAACGAAGAGGCCCTGAAACTGGCCGAAAAATGGGAGGCAGAAGCCACCGTTTCCGGCCTAAGCCTCGACCTGGCGCTGGCCATCAATAAAAAAGGCTATTGCTATTTCAAACTCGGCGATTGGCCGCTGGCCGATTCGCTTTATCGCCAGGCCATCTCCATTGCCAGCAGCATTGAAAAAACCCAAACCATTGAGTTTTCTTACCTGCTCAACGACCTCGCCAAACTTTGTGGCCAAGTGGGCAATTTTCCTGAAGCACTCGAATTGGGGCAGCGCGTACTCGATTTGCAAATAAAACTGTTGGGCGAAAACGACCGCAAAACCTTGCGTTCCCGGAGGAATATAGGATTGACCTACGAAAATATGGGGCAATTGGACAAGGCCGAAGCTGTTTATTTAGAGTGCATCGCTGTTTACGAGCGCAACAACTGGGAAAAAGACCTCAGCTACGCTACTTTTCACAACGATATCGGCAGGGCATTGAGTATGGAAGGTCGCTTTTCCGCCACAAAAAGTCACTTCCAAACCAGTCTCGAAGTCACTGAAAAACTGTTCGGCGCCGCAAGCCCCGAGTACGTCCAAGACTTGTACGGGTATTGTTGGTCCCTGAACCTAAGCGGCAATTATCCAGAATTGGAGCCGCTCGTTACCCGCATGGTAGCGCTCCAACGCAGCCTGCCCAACGGAGAAAAAGGCGAATTCATGGAACTGGCGCTTAATATGCTTGGAACCACCAAAACTCTGCTCGGCCTGCATACAGATGCCATTCCAATTTTATTGGAAGCCAAAAAAGTGGCCAAAGAATGCTGCGGAACTGGACTGATACAACAACATGAGGTCAGCACCAACCTGATCGAAGCCTATTACCTCAATGGCCAGGACGAACTCGCCTACACCGAAGCACTCGAAACCAATCGCCTCGAAAGCGAACTTGAAAAACAAAATGCCGGCGATTTGTTACGGTCAAAAGCAATGCGGGCAAGCCGACTGGCAGATTTGGGCAAAACAGCTGATGCGGAAGCATTGCTGGAGCAAATTGAAAAAACAACCGTCTGGAACGAAAAGGAAATCGTGGACGCACGCACGGTTTACCTCAAAGGAAAGGCCGGGGTTGCTTTTTTGCGCAACCGTTTGGATGAATGTGTGGTCTGGCTTGATTCTGCCATTCAAAATACCCTGCTCACACAGGGGCCGAATGCCAATTTTGTGGAAACACTGCTGACCACAAAGGCGACCTACCTGTTTCGCGCTGGAAGATACCCGGAAAGTTTGCGTGCCCTGGAGGCCATGTTGACCGTAAAAAAACGAAACATCCTGCCCGAAATGGCGGTGCTTTCAGACAATGAGCGTTTGAAATTAGCAGACGAATTCACCACCGAGTCTAGTATTTTAGCCACCATAGCCTGGAAGAGCCCAGGGTTGCAAGCGCAGGCACAATTATTTGATCTTCAAATTTTTACAAAAAATCTGCTGGAAAAAACAACCCGTAAAGCAAGCGCCGTCATCACAGCCAGCGGGGACCCGGCCCTAAAGGATTTGTATGCCCGATGGCTCGACGTTCGGGAACAATTAAGCGTCCACTTCCAATATCAAAACCTGGATGAAACGCAAGCCCGAACACTTGCAGAGGAGGCCGAATCCTTGGAAAAAAACCTTGCTCGTCAGGGACTTTCGCAGGTCGTCCCAGAGGAACTCGTGTCATGGACGGATATCAGGGCTGCGCTCGGCGAAGGAGAAGCGGCTGTAAACGTGATCCGCTTCCACATCCCGGGAATTAAAGACCTCAGCGACACGGTTATTTACGCTTTCCTGATTGTGCGTCCGGGCCAAGCCACTTCCCCTGATATTGTTTTTTTGGAAAATGCGGACGAATTGTCATCCGTGCTCGCTGGTCAATTTCAAAGTGAAATCAAAAACAGAAAGGAGGTGTCCCCCACCCTTTATGAAAAAATGTGGGCACCGGTGGCGGCCAAGCTCTCCGGCGTGAAAACGCTTTATTTTTCGCCAGATGGCATTTTCCATAAAATAAATTTAAACGCCCTGCGCCGGGCTGATGGCTCCTATCTCGTTGACAACCTTGACATTAGGCTTGTCACCAACCTGCGGGAAATCCTAAGCCGCGAAAAAAATGAGCCCGACCAATCCCCAGGACTAGCCGCTCTTTTTGGCAACCCAAAGTTCAAAGCCGGGCAAATGCTCAGCGGCGATCTTTCAGGTCTATCGCCAACTGGAACGGAAGATGCTGGAATATTTCGTGACCTTTCCGGGGAGTTCGCTGATGGAGATTTTCGGCTTACCCCCCTGCCTGGCAGTGAGCGCGAAGTGAAAGCCATTGCAAAAAAATTAACGGGCAAAAACTGGCAAACTGCGGTGTTCACGGGCGCAAAAGCCACCGAAGACACCTTGAAACAATTGAAAAGCCTAAAAGTGCTGCACATTGCTACTCACGGCTATTTTCTAAATGCAGAAAAAACCAGTAGCAAAAACGGCCTAACTTCACCCCAGGCTGGAAAGAACCCCGCCCTCCGCTCGATGCTCTTTTTTGCCGGGGCTGAAAACAGCATCGCTGGGGAAAACACCGGGCGTAATGATGGTATCCTGACTGCTTTCGAAGCCGCCGTGTTGAATTTGGATCAGACCGAACTGGTCGTGCTTTCTGCCTGCAACACCGGTCTGGGGAAAATCCAGAATGGAGAAGGCGTTTTTGGCCTGCAACGGGCTTTCAGGATTGCCGGCGCAAAATCGCTCATCATGTCGCTTTGGGAGGTGGAAGACGCCGCGACGGAACTGTTGATGAATACCTTTTATGAAAACTGGCTTTCCGGGATGTCTAAATCTGAAGCATTTCGTAAAGCGCAATTGACCTTGAAAGCAAAATACCCGCAGCCGTTTTACTGGGGGAGTTTTATTTTGGTGAATGGGTGAGTGAGTGATGAATTTCAGTCGCGAAGCAACAGGAGCCAAACTTCAATCCCGTGCAGATTTCGGATTCACCGATCTGCACGGGATTTTTTTATTCCAAAAAGATTTTTCTAAAAAAGATTGGGCGTCCCACTGATGTTTTTCCAGGTGGCCTACACTACTACCTGAATCTCGGATCGAAACGACTCCGACAAAACACAAGACACTCCCAAACTCAATTTTTAAAATCTAAAAAAATGAATCATCTCAAACTAGTGGCTTATGCTCTCGCCCTTTGTACCCTAATGACCCAATGGGCCTGTCAGAAAGAAGTCATCATTGACCCAGTCGGCGAAGCGATCACCTTCGACAGCAAAACCTTCTCTACTGAACAGCAAACCTGGACCAACCACAACAAAAATGGCGTGGACTACATCGTGAAAGGTCGTTTGATGTTCCAAATTAACTCCAGCCTGAACATTGAGCCCGGTACTGAAATTGTCTTTGAAAATGAAGGAAGCCTTGTCATGAACAATAGCATTCTCCATGCTATTGGCAGCGCCTCTGAGTGCATCATTTTCAGAGGTCTGGACGATGCAAAAGGCTTTTGGAAAAGCATTAAGTTTTACAACTGCACCGACAATCGGATGGCCTACTGCGACATCCGCGATGCCGGTGATTACACCTCCAGTGAGTTTTTATTGTACGGTGGCGGCGCCATTATTGTTGGAAATGCGCTCGGTGACGCTGCACTTTCCCTCGAAAACTGCCAAATCAGCAACTGTTCCTCCTTTGGACTTTATATAGATACGGAAAGCGAGCTGAAGGCTTTTAGTGGCAATACGATCACGAATTGTGACTATGTGGCCTATGTGAGCGCAAATTCGCTCGGACAATTGGCAGGCTCTGCAAACCAACTCACCGGGAATATCCATGAACAGGTCAAAGTGAAAGGTGGACAAGTACGGGCTACTGCGCTGTGGCCTGCACTGCCCGTTTCATTCCTCTTTTCTGATGATACTCAAATAGAAAACGAGGTAACCATCGAACCAGGGGCAACACTCCTTTTTGAGGCCAATGCCGAGTTGATTCTGTACCGAAATAACTCGACCATCGGCAAACTTTTAGCCGATGGCAGCCCTGCCAAACCAATCCTCTTCAAAGGCGCCAGCACCACTGCGGGTTTTTGGAAAGGCATCAAAATCAATGCAGGTCTGGCGCGGCTAAGCTACTGCAATGTCAGCGATGCCGGCAAAACGGGTGGCAATCCAACAGGTAGTATGTATATTTCGAAATCCCTGGGCGATGTGAATGTGACCATCCAAAACAGCTCCTTCAGCAATAGCTCCAGCCATGGGCTTTGCATTCGCAGCAATACGACCAATGATGTAACCCTGAGCAACAACCTTTTTAGCGGCATCAATGGTGACAATGTCCACTATTGGTAACCATTCGGACCGCACTTAATTTTTCAAACCTTTCATTTTATGAACATCAAAATCATTCCAATCTCGATTGGGCTGCTACTCCTTTGCTCCATTGCAAATGCCCAACAGGTGGTAGACAACCTCTGTATGCAGGTCATCGGCAGCAACGGACTCAGCGCAGAAAAGCTCGGCAAACATTATGATGCCACCCTCGGTGAAGTCATGATTGCCACCCTGACCACTTCAGACGGCACTTATGCGGTCACACAAGGCTTTCACCAGCCGGAGTGTGCGTTGGCATCCGTGGGTGTAGAGGATCTTGCCGCAAGCTGGGCACTGGAGCTCTTTCCAAACCCAACGTCAAGCCTCCTCCACATTCAATACCAAACGCCTGCTGCTAGTCCGCTGGATGCTCGCCTTTGGAGTATCACCGGGACACTTATCCAAGACTGGCAGTCGCTGCCTTCAGGTTCCGCTTTGGATTGTACGCCGCTTGCCTCCGGCATTTACCTGCTCGATTTAAGAGACACCCAAACCGGAGAAAAAACCATTGCTCGCTTTGTAAAAACTTCAAACTAAAAATTAATAAAAACAATGAAAAAGCTGATTCTATTCACTTTCATCGCCCTGTTGTATAGCATTACAACACTTTCGGCACAAGCCCCACAAGGCTTTAACTACCAATGCATTGTGCGCGATGCCGCCAATGCTCCCATCTCGAACCAGACCGTTTCGCTGATTTTCTCCCTGCGCGATGGCGACCCAACCGGGCCGGTTGAATACGCAGAAACCCATACCATCAGCACCAATGATTTCGGTCTGGTAAATTTGGTTATCGGACAAGGAACCCCCAGCAGCGGTGATTTTAGTACCGTGGATTGGTCTAATGGTTCAAAATATCTGAAAGTATTTGTGCTCAACGGCGCGGTGGCTACCGAGCTTGGCACCACGCAGTTGATGAGTGTTCCGTATGCACTCTATGCAGGAAATGGCGGTGGCTCTGTAGGTCCAGCTGGACCAGCAGGCGCAACAGGACCCGCAGGACCAATGGGTGCAATGGGTGCAACAGGCCCTGCAGGGCCAATGGGTCCAACAGGTATCGCGGGTCCAGCAGGCCCAATCGGGTTGACTGGTGCAGCGGGGCCAGCAGGGCCCATTGGTTTGACAGGTCCAGCAGGCGCAACAGGTTCAGTTGGGCCAGTTGGTGCTACAGGTGCTACTGGGCCTGCCGGGCCTCCAGGGAGTTCCGGTTCCTATACCTCTGGTACTGGTATTTCGATCAGCCCGTCCAGTGTTATTACCAATACTGGTGACACCAATGCTGCCGATGATCTGACCAATACCAGCATTGCCGCAGGTGATGTAAGTGGTACATTTTCAGCACTTTCGGTAGATAAAATTAAAGGCAGAGACGTATCGGCTTCCGCACCAACTGACCAACAAGTGATCAAATGGAATGCAAGCAACAACCGCTGGGAACCCGCCAATGATGTAGGCGGTGGCAGCGGTGACAACTGGGGAACACAAAGCGCCCAGACGACGGCTACACTTTCTGGCAATGGCACCGCTGCAAATCCCTTGGCCTTGGCGCAACAAGGTGCTGTCACAGGGCAAGTGATCAAATGGAACGGAACCGCTTGGGTTCCTCAAGATGATGCAACTGGAGGCGGCGGTGGCACCAATAACAACTACACCGGTGGAACAGGTATCAATATAAGTGGTACAGCTCCTGACTTTGTAATAAACAATACCGGGGATGCGGATAACTCAATCACCAACGAGATCCAGGAATTATCTCTGGCGGGCACGACGTTGTCGCTTTCTTTAGGCGGTGGCTCCGTAGCACTTCCTCCTGGCCCAATCGGCCCCGTGGGTCCTGCAGGTGCTACTGGCCCAGCAGGTGCAACCGGTCCGACTGGCCCGATCGGTTTGACTGGCCCTGCAGGCCCAACAGGTGCAACGGGTGCGACAGGCGCAACGGGCCCGATCGGTTTGACTGGCCCTGCAGGCCCAACAGGTGCTACGGGTGCAACAGGCGCTACTGGCCCAATCGGCTTGACTGGACCGGCAGGCCCAACAGGCGCCACGGGTGCTACAGGTGCCACGGGTGCTACAGGTGCAATGGGTGCTACAGGTGCAATGGGCCCAATCGGTTTGACTGGCGCCACGGGCCCTGCGGGTCCTGCCGGTGCTCCATTTTCACTCCCTTATTCTCAAACCGTGAATATTGGCCCGGGCATGGGTGATGTATTGCGCATTGAAAACACCTCTGCCGCTACTGCTATCGCAGGCATTTGCAACACCGGACTGGGTGTTTACGGCGGTTCCACCTCTGATATCGGTGGATATTTTGAATCTCAAAGTGGAACCGGCGGATTTTTCACTTCACCCTCAGGCATTGCCTTGGCCACTGGAGAGGGCAATGTGGGTATTGGTACCAGCACCCCTGAAGCTGAAGTGAAAATGACCGTTAGTCAACCCCGTCCAGCTAACCCTTTCTTGTACAACCGCATCCTTAAACTACAAGACTCCAACCCAATAACAGGCGTTTCAACTTCCGCCATAGAATTTTCAGGAATCGGAACAAACGGTAAATGGGTTGTAAATACTGGCATTTCCGATTCAGATCCAGGGTCATCAGGTTTTACTATCGTGCATTACGATGGTACTACCTATAAATCGCCGTTAAGGGCATACGGCTCTGGTACCGTAAGCGTCGGTGGTCCTTTCCCTCAAACGTTGAACACACTGCTGGAGGTTGGCACCAGTACATACGATGGTACGCACACAAATGCTATTCATGGCCGGATCAATTCAAGCGGCACTGCAGTACATGGTCAAAATTTCGGCTCGGGAATAGGCGTCTTCGGTTCGACATTTAATGGGACCGCCGGTCTTTTTACTGCAAGCGATCCTGTCGGCATTGCATTGTATACCAGTGGTGCTATCACGCATGAATTGGATGGCATAGATGGAAATGCTGGCGGTGATCAGGTACATTATGATTTTGGCAATGGTGTACGCGATCTTATCATCAGAACGATTAACGTAATCGACCCAGAGCTTGTGCCGAGCGAATCCGAATATGGCCGGATAGGTAGTTCAGCACTACCTTTTTATCAGATTTATTCCAATTCTTTCTTCGCAGCTAATGCCAGCAATTACTTGTCCTATTCCGATGCCCGCATCAAAGAGAACATTGCGCCGCTCACTTCAAACCTTGACAAAATCATGCAGCTCCAACCGAAGCTGTACGACATCAAGCGCGAGCGCTACTATGCCGGGCGCAAAGACAAGCCAGAATCTGGCCGCCTGAACGAGCAGGGTTTCCTGGCACAGGATGTTGCCAAAGTATTTCCCAAACTGGTACAGGAAGGCGAAAACGGCACCTTGGCCATGAGCTATGTTGGTCTCATCCCTGCTACCATCGGCAGTATCCAGGAGCAACAAGCACAAATCGTCAAACTTACAGAAGAGAACAAAGCACTCCGGACAGAACTTGAAAAGCAGCAAGCCCTCAACACTGCCAATGAAACACGTTTTCAGCGCATTGAAGCGGCCTTGGCTCTATCCAAAACGGACGACAAATAAACACGACCTATGAAACGCTTTGTTTGTGCCTTCATACTTGTAATATCCGCACTCGCACTGCCCGCTTGGGCAGCCGCGAGTGCGGTATTCGCACCTTGCGACACCAATTTTTTTCAGATTTCCATTTGTCCCGGTCAATCGGTTTTCATTGCCGGGGAGATTTACGATGCTCAAAACCCCAGCGGAACAACGCTTTTGCCTGAGGCTAGTTGGGATGGAACCGATAGCGTAGTGATCGTAAGTCTCACGATTTTGAGTCCTGCCCTGAATCAGATCACGGCAAGTTATTGCAACAACGAAGCACTGTTTGTGAATGGGCATATTTACGATGCCAGTAACCCAAGCGGCACGGAGTATTTGCCCGGAGCCGCCTATACGGGTTGTGACAGTGTGATTAACATTAACCTCAGTTTCCGCTCCGAAGCCAATCAACATCTCCAACAAACAATTTGCACCGGCGATACCGTATGGGTGAACAACCAGGCTTATGACCAATATTATTACCTCGGTATAGAAACCATTGCCGGAGGCGCGATCAACGGATGTGACAGTATTATTTTGGTGGATTTAACCGTGTTGCCTACGCCCAAGGATACCGTACTTCAATCCCTTTGCCCTTATGAGACCTTACTCATCAATGGCACAGAGTATGGAATCAATCGCCCTTCAGGAATGGAATTGCTGCCCAATGCTGCCGCAAATGGCTGTGATTCTTTGGTTTACATTGAACTGACTTTTACCCAGCCGCCCAACAACACGGCTTTTCTGGGTGCGGATCCATTGATTTTCTCTGGAGACAGCGTCTGTCTTTCCATACCCGCAGACCTGGATTTCAGCGATATAAGCTGGCAACCTGTATTGCCCTGCGTCACCACGGACTGCTCGAACATTTGTATTTCAAGCATCCAAAATGAAACCATCATCGCGACCATTTCAGATCAAAATCAATGCCTTTTTTCCGATACGGTACATATCAGCGTCTCTAAGGAACGGCCCATTTTTGTGCCCAATGTATTTGCTCCTGAAGCGGATGCGCCCAACAACCGATTTGCCATTTTTTCAGGTATTGCCGTCACCCGAATCAATTGGCTGACGGTTTACGACCGCTGGGGCAGTTTGGTGTATGAAGCCCGGGATTTTCAAGCTTCCGATGAAGGCAAGGCCTGGGATGGTACTTTTTCGGGCAGGAAAGCAACGGCTGGTGTGTATGCCTATGCTTTTGAGGTGACTTACCTGGATGGTAGTCAAGAGATTAGAAGTGGCATGGTCACTTTGCTGCGATGATATTACGAGCATCGAACTTCAACCATTTTTGAAAAGAAAAAAACCAATCATTTAAATTAAATTGTAACTGGTTAGGCATATTTATTTTTGCCACTAATTGCACTAATTTACACGAATTTATCTTGAACTGTTGAGCCAATTCGTGTAAATTAGTGCAATTAGTGGCAAAAAACAATCTGTGGCTAACCAGTTACATCAAATCATCAACATGAAAAACTTAATTCCTTTTTTCTTCCTTCTTTTCTCTCAAATATGTTATGCCCAATCGCCCCCTATTCAGTGGCAAAAATCGCTGGGGGGAAGTCTTTGGGACGTGGGCAGTTCCATTCAGCAGACTGGTGATGGTGGGTATATTGTAGCAGGTCTGACTTATTCAAATGATGGAGATGTATCAGGCAATCATGGAGAAGCTGATTATTGGATAGTGAAATTAAATTCAGATGGAAGTATCCAATGGCAAAATTCAATGGGGGGAAGTCGCCACGACGCTGCCAATTCCATTCAGCAGACCGATGATGCCGGGTATATCGTAGCAGGACGATCAAATTCGATTGATGGCGACGTTTCTGGCAATCATGGATCAGCAGATTATTGGATAGTAAAATTAAACTCCACTGGAATTATCCAGTGGCAAAAATCACTGGGGGGATTTGGTCTGGACGTAGCCAATTCCATCCAGCTGACTGCTGATGGGGGGGTTATTATAGCAGGATATTCGTTCTCAAATGATGGAGATGTATCAGGCAATCATGGAGAATCTGATTATTGGATAGTGAAATTAACCTCTACTGGAATTATCGAGTGGCAAAAGGCACTTGGGGGCTATCGTAAGGATGCCAGCTATTCAACACAGCAGACTGCTGATGGTGGGTATATTGTAGCAGGTCAGGCTGAATCATACGAGGGAGATGTAACAGGCCATCATGGATGGACAGATTTTTGGATAGTAAAATTAAATTCTGTGGGAAGTTTCCAAGGGGGAAAATCGCTTGGGGGAAGTGCCGGGGAAGACGCGAGTTCCATTCTACAGACTACAGATGGTGGGTATATCGTAGCAGGATATTCTTATTCAAACAATGGCGACGTTTCAGGCAATCATGGAGAATCTGACGTTTGGATCGTTAAACTCTCTCCAGAATTCGTAGGGGTGGACGATGCCCTGAATACCCCGTCGGAGCAACTAGAAATATATCCCAACCCTGCCCATCAATCAATATCATTGAAAATAGCATCG
>Ga0247834_1006332_pt1 | contig 13338 bp, 8 predicted proteins | sample LaCruzMarch2015__8_FD_187118 | JGI IMG/M metagenome (GOLD analysis project Ga0247834, IMG submission 187118) | Freshwater microbial communities from meromictic Lake La Cruz, Castile-La Mancha, Spain - LaCruzMarch2015_12m | ecosystem: Environmental > Aquatic > Freshwater > Lake | place: Spain... | reverse complement strand
TTTCCATCCTTCAAGACCGAGTCGGAAACCACCCACACCAGCAAATAATTCTATTACTTTTATTTTATTTTCCATCGTGAATAGTTTTTAGGTAAATTGCTTTCTCTTCGGCTACTTTTAAAACTTCACCGATATTTTCCTCGTAAAGAATGGAATTTGCAATTTGATCGCTTAACCAACTCGTAATGAGTTTATCTTTATCAAGATTATAAAAAGCTGCAAATTTTTCAACCTGTTCTTTTGATGGTTTTCTCTCTCCTCGTTCGAACTTACTTACAATAGCTTGATCCATATCGAGCGCAGACGCAACTTTCCTTAAAATCAATCCTTTATTTTCTCTTTCAGTCCTTATAATTTCCCCAAATGATTTCATAAGACAACATTTATTTTGACAAAAATAGTCTAAATTATTGCTAAATTAATAGTTCCTAAGTAATATGTTGAAATCTTATTGCATTCTGATTAATAGCTTAAAAAAAATAAGGAAATTCTATAAAAAAGAAAACATGAAATAAATTTTGGTTTCTTTTTTTACCAATTTATGTAAACTTTCTAACCATCAACTAGAAAAAATAATTTTAATCGAATAGTAAATCTTTAAAAAAACCAATGTTTTCGTCAACCAAAATTCTCCTGTCTAAACCTAAATTCATAGTTTCACAGGCAACTTCTCCAACTAAAGAACAAGAAAAGCAAGAAGCTAAATTAAAATCAAATAACCCTTGTCCTTCAGATTCCCAACACAAAGGGTCAGAACTACAATCAATTCCTCTGATTAGTGCATTCCTCACTAAATTTTCTAAATTATTTTCAGAAGCTTGTGATACTAGACCTCCCATACTTCCTTCAGAGCCATCTGTAGTATAAATTAAAACTCCCGCCATAAAATCTTTTCCCTCTGTTGAAATGTAAAGGCGCTCTTTTAAACTTGAGGTTGGATAACCACATGAGAATTCTAATTCTCTAAGAATTAAATGAGAAAAACCATGAATAATATAATATTTTTGCCCACAATTTTTTAATGTTTCCCAGGTTTCAAAACCTTGGTCATATTCAGTTAGTTTTTTATTAAATATTTTTTCAAATCTTGGATCTAACTTAAATTCTCTAAGATTTTGATCGTTGAATTGAAAGAAAATCCCTTCTCCATAATTCTGAACTGCTGGTAATACAAATTGTTCATTTTCAGTCCCTTCAAAAATCTTTTTACTTCCAGAAGTATACGTAATCTTTCCATCCTTTCCTTTAAAACCTGTTCTTGGTATAAGACGGTTAAAAGAAAGTTGAACTTGGGTAACTTTTAACTCATAAATTTGTCTCACACCTTTAAAAAATGATTGAAGTTTCTTTGGTATAGAAACGCTTGTAAATCTTAAACCATTTTGGTCAATTTTTTCATTATCAATGAGACACTTAAATTCAAACAATCTATAATTTTCCTCATCGTATTCATTAATAGCTTTTTCATTAGTATTTTCTAAATTTAAAAAATTAGATTTTAAATTTTTAAAAAATATATCTGACACGATATTTTCATTTATACCTACATCATCTATTATAGTATCCTGGTCTACCTTATCATTAAACCATTCTTTTTTGCTTAATTCAGGTTTCCTCAATAATGCCTTATCATATTTGGCTTTACAATATTGTATAGCTTTTGCAAATTCTTGATTTTCAAATCCTTCGGGTTTTGTAGTAGTTGGAATAAAAAGGCTATTTTCACTAGTAGCATAATACATTTTTTTTGCAGTTACTAAAGAAAAATGCATAATACCAATTTTATCGTTGTGTTCACACTTTTCTTTTGGAATTTCTATATTTACATTAAATCCTTTCCCAAGTTCTACTTCCCATGGTTTATGTCCCTCACATTTACATTTAAAAGTATTTATACCTCCAAGATTTTTTTTTCTTTGACATGAGTTACACTCCACAAATATATTTTCAAAACCCTCAGATTTATTTGAACTTTCAGACCACTTTAGATTTGGATTACTGCAACAATTTTGAACTAATGCAAAATCTACAACACCATAGGTTTTATCTTTCTCTTTCAAATTGATGAACTTACTCCACGGAATATCCATTAAATGACCATTTTCACATATTAATACTAAATTAGTTTGAACCAATTCATTATATATATCCATTACCTCATAATTACCATCTGAGTTTACTTTTCTTTTAAAGTTTTCTCGAAGTAAGGAATTAGAATCTCTTGGAGGTGCAAAATGATTAGTTCTTACTCGATTATTTTTCCCCTTTTGAATTAGATTATACCAATCTTTTCTCCATTTATCCAAAGTTTGAAGTCTTCCACCTTTACCAATAAACCATTTGGGGAAGTGATATGCCTGAACCATGTAATCACTTGAACTTGCATCTGAAAGTAATTTTTTTATCGGATGATCTCTCCACTCTGGGGTATTAAAAATTTCATTTAACTCAATTTCAGGTACTGATAAAAGTAATTCCAATTCAATAAGATTTTCTGAAATTTTTAAAAATTCAATAAATCTCTTATCCTCAATGTTATCGAGACCAATTTCATATTTTATTTTTCTAATTACTTCATCCAATAATAGTTCATTAGTAAACCTTGTTCTTTCATATGAAATAATATCTTTAGTTTTAATAATAAAAGGCCATTTATCAATGGACGAAATTAATATAAAATGTCCCGTTTTTGAAGTTACAATAGCCCCTGGTCCCGATATTGTGGATAATAATTTATACTTGTCTATGTTAAAATTATACTGGTTTTGACTAATTATTGCCATAACTAATAATGATTTACGTGAATTAATGCAGAAGGTTCAATGTTTCTTAAACTCATAGGAACTCTCCAATTTCTTTGATATTCTTTTATACCCAGATTATTAATTTCACTAAATAAATCAGATTCACTTCGGGTTGTGCTACCATAAGAGTATACGAGTTTTTGATTTTTCTCATTTGCCTCATTTTTTCCGATTAACCAATTTTGTAAGGCTACATCAATCCATTCATCAATATAATCTAAATCTTTTTTATTTAACAAAGTTCTAACACTTTTATCTGGATGTATATTTAATCTCTCAAACCTTGAAATAAAATAGCTTTTTAATTGATTTGCTAAAGATATTAAATCAGTTTCACTTATATAATCTGCTGAGGATCTATTAGCAAATTTAGGATTAAAATGTCTTAATATAGTAACGATATATAATGACATGTATTTATCCACAGCATTTTTCGTGAATGGTGTTATTGAAATAGGTTCAACATAACTATACATTTTTTTATGAAATTCTATAAACTTTTCGTAATGTGATAAATCTCTAGTTTTAAATGGATGGTGAACTGTTAAAACGAGCCCCAAATCATCTCTTGCAACTCTCGAGCTTGCTTGAATATATTCTGCAGTATTCCTTGGCATTGAATTCATAATAATGGTATTAAATCTGCTTACATCAAGTCCAACTGAAATCATACTAGTAGCAACAATAAACTCAGGAATAATATTAAATTGTTGTTTGCTATAAATTTCATTTTTTTCATTAATTTCTTTTGTTGGAAATCTTTGAGGACTCCAATTTCTTTGAACTTTAGATAATACCTCTTTTACCTCTTCTCCGGTTAATCTTCCTGTCAATTCCGCTTCAATTAATTTATCCTTCATAGCATAAATTGGTTTTAATAGTTTCTGACTTCTTATACACCGATTAAGAATTTTTCTTGTTTCCTTAAGAATGTATGTTTGTATTTGCGCTTGAGTTTGACCTACATCTTTCAGACTATTGAAGTATGATATAATAGAATAATAATAATTTTGTGCTTTTACTAAATCTTCATTAAAATTAGGCTCAATTGTTTCATTTGTTTGATGTTCTAATTCAAATAATGCCCGATGCACTAAACAAAGTGCATCTATTCTCATTTGCATCCAAACATGGGTTCTTCCAGTTGGCAAAAAACCTATATACCTACGTTTGGATTTATATTTAGAACTTTCTGGGGAATCATCCAGATAAACTCTTTTATACATCCCAAAAAAATTATCATCGCAATCAATACCTGATTTTGGAAAAATACTCAAGCTACGGTTAAATAATGCTTCAATTTGCAAACCAGTATTACGAGTTGTCGCTGTGGAACTAATAATTTTAGGCTTAGTGCCGTCTTTTCTAGTACACAATTGTTCAAAGGCACTTTCAAACAATGCAACTGCTGAACCAAGAGGACCTAACAAAAGATGTAATTCATCCTGAATAATTAAGTCTGGAGGTAAATAACCATCTCTTAATTTGTAATCTTCCCAATTACCTCTGCCAAATATACGTCTTGAGTCATTAATTCTTCCTGCTTTTGAATCATCAACTTTATGTGCTAATTGAGCAAATTTATCTACTGTACCAAAAATTAAAGAAGGAGGATGTTGATAAATTGATTCATCAGATAAAAGAATTGGAAAACATTCCATATCTGGCCTTAATGATACCTGATTCCCTTTAGGAATTCTCATAGAGCAAAGGTGATTTGTACATTCTAGTCGCCCAATATCATGATAATACTCATTATTTCTCTCAGCTGAAATTTCTTGGTAACCTTTAATCTTAGAACCACAAACAATGCATTTATCAAAAGGTATTTTTGATGGCTTACCTTCATTTAAACTTTTAAATTCAGATAATAATTCTTTTGTTTTATTAGGAATCTGACTATTACCTACATATAGACCAATTCGAATAGGTTCAATACCTAAATTTTGACCAAAACTTGTTTTTCCTCTTCTCATAATTTCCAAAGCAATAATCAACTTACTCGCTCGCTGAAATTGCTGAAGTGTTAATAGTCTTAATGTATATCTCATAATAGCAGCCGTTCCTCCACCTTTCCCACCATATTTCATTCTTCTATGAAGAATAGTAAGTGAAATTAATCCAAGATAGGCTTCTGTTTTTCCTCCGCCAGTAGGAAACCAAATCAAGTCAACTTGATTATTTCTTTTTTCATTTGTTGAATTATCATTAAAAATTCCATCTAGATTTAGAATAATAAAAGCAAGTTGAAAAGACCTCCAACTTGCTGGGATACATTCTTGAAAAATATCGTCTTTACATTTATTTTTATAAAAACTAGCATTAAAACCATCGAATCCAGAATCCTCCATAAGCTTTTTAATTTCTGTTTCACCTGCATGTTTCCCATGCCACATTTGTATAAACATTGAGGTATTCATTAACCTAAATTTCTTTAGGTTTTCGGATCCAACATTCAAATAATTTTCAATATTATTTCTTAGCCTTTTATAATCACATTCACAATCCAGTAATTCCTTATATGCAATTTCTTTTTCATATGAAAGACCCTCAACAATTTTAAATTTATTATTAATCCAAGTTTTATAAGCTTCAGCAAATTCTATTAGTCCATTGAAGATTTCTTGGTCATCAACATTGGATAGAGTTGATAAAAATTTAATTTGTTGGACATTTAAATTTACTAAAAACTCAGGAGAATTTCCATTTAAAGGTTTTTTAGTAGTATCTCTTGGAGTTGAGTCTATTTCAGGAGTATCACAATGTGGCATATATTCTGTCTTTACAAACCCATTTCCCCAAGTAACACTGCAGTCGTGTCCAATAGCATAATCTTTAATATTTCTATATAAAAATTTAATAGCTGCTAATTCCTTATCATCATTTGAATTAATCAATAATCTTTCATTATAAGGTTCTAAATAATTTGAAATAATTTTACATTCAACTCCAAAAAAACTTCTTTTATTAACATCTTCATTTGCAACTGAATAGTAATTATTGTTTTTAAAATTAATTTCGCTACTTGAATTAGATACTTGAATCTTACAGTATATAAGGTCATTTACTTTTCTTGTATCTTTACTAAGCTGTAAATTAATACTTAAAGCAGCTATTTGATTTGAACCAATATCTATTGAGATAAGATTATTGAATGTATCAATCGCAAATCCATTATCATCTATGAAACTGCCAGGAGATAAATTATCCTTGTTGAAAATTCTTTTTGCAGAATTACCAATAGACAGATTTTTAATATTTAATTCTTTATCATAATTTTTAGCTTCCCAAATACCGTAAGTTCCAGAATAAATTTCATTAGCATTTGCTAAATGACTTAGGAAATTTTGTGCCTTTTCAAGAACTTGACTAAATTGATATAGTTTAGTTCTGAGTTCTAATTCTGTACATTTTTTTAATAATATTTTACTTATATAAATCAATAGTGTATCGATAGTAATAACAATATTAACATCAAAATCATTACCAAAAAAACATTTATAATCTAAAACATACTTATTTCCAAGAATTTTAGATGCTTTTGTTATAATATTCTCATTTGTAGGGTATTTCTTACATTGTTTTACAAAAAAATAGTTGTTAAATTCCTCTACAAGGAAATAATTTCCCAAAATTTCAAATTCACCTATTGAAATTTCTAGTAATTCTTTGAACTCTCCAACAGGCAATTCAATTCTAATTCCATATTCTTGTTTAAAGTATTCTTCTATTTTTTTGTAATGTCTAGCCGACAAAATTAATTTAAACCCATAGTTAATTAAATTTTCTTCTTTTATACAAAATGTTAATCCCATGTTATTTGGATACATTTGATTCACATGAATTCCAGTCTCTTCGCTAATTAATCTTTCTTGTATAGAATTATTCTCATCATCATCTCTATCATCTTCAAAATCAACATTATTTAATATATTTTTATCAGAAATTTCATTTTCAATAAAATCTAAATTTAATTCAACTTGTTCCTTTCTTGGCATATTAGGAAATAATATTCCGGAACTGTAATAATTCCCTGGAACTGTAGAAAGTGATTCTAATGGATTTTCCGAATACTCTTTTGTAAGAAAAGTAAAATCATCCGATTTCGTCCTAATAATTCGGTTTCGGCCTATTCCAGGACCAATAATCTGTTCTCTCAAAAATGATTCTAAGGATGACCTTTTTGTTTTAATGTCCGACATAAGATAAATGATTATTTATGAGTAGATGATTTTTCAATTTTTTTAAAGTGTTTAAGTTTCATTTTAGCCTTAATCTCATGACAAAGTTCAAGACAAGCATGAGGAAGTGTTTCTTTGGTAATTCCAAAATATTCCATATCAATATTTTCCTCAATTTGTTTAATGTTTAATTTTAAATTATTAATTATATTATTATCATATAAAAGACCGTTGATTATACCATTATCAATTATTGATATTATAACTCTTTTTAGTTTTTCGTTTAGTTCTTTTGAATGTCCTCCAATTAAAACTCGCTCTATATGAATTGAAATTCTATATTCTTTTGGTAATTCTAAATATTGGCAAATTGCCTTAAAAACTATTTTTTCTCTAGGAATTATAGTTTCATTTCTGGGGTTACAATATGTATTTTGAAAGGTATACTTACTTACAAAATCAATATTTCCGGACAATTTTTCTATATCTTCATATACTTTATTAATCCCTAATTGATTTATTTTTAATTTCAATAACTGCTTCCATAATTTACCATTTTTTTCTTCTAAATTATATTTTGCCCAAAGTGATGTTAAGGTATTTGATATATTTTCATCTTTCTTTAAAGCTTTATTTAATTCACTTAAATCAATTTTGTTAATAATATTTTCAAGATTGGAAATTTGATATTTTTTAATATATTTTTCTGGATTTACTAATAATTGTTCGGCTTTAGTTATTTCAAAATTATTATCTTTAAAAGTAAGAAAAGAGGCTTTTAAATTATATTTAATTGACTTGTTTGACTCATAGTAGATTATAATTTCCTCTTGAGGGGAAATTGCTTCTTTATGTTTCTCTTCATGTATATTATCCCAATAATTTTTTTGATTTGCTGGTTTTTGGGATAACAAAACCCTCTTTAACTGAAAAATAATATCTTCTCCAAACATTAAATTTCTTATTTTGTTGTCTAAATTAAAAAAGATATCTTTTTCAATTCTATAAAGTTTCCAATCATGTTCATTTTTAAAAAAATGTTCCAAAAAAATTGAAATTGTGCTTTCATTATTTATGTTGAAGATATTTCGTTTTTTCCAACCCTGATTATAATCGAGAATTAACGAATTATTATTATCTTCAAAAATTTCCCAATTTATTAATTTATGGCCTAAAAATAAATTAGTTAAAATAACATTCAATTTATCAAATTTATAAATTGATTTTGGAATAATAATTTTATTGATATTTCTATTTGTTTTAAGGAAGTTATGTATTTTATCACCCCAAGGTGAATTAATTTGAAATTCTAGATAAGCTGACAATAAATTTTTTATATGAGCTATATCATCGAATGTTAAATAGTTAAATAAATCTTGCTTAGTTTCTTTAGATAGAATTAGTCCATTTATATCAAATAAGTCTTCTATTATAATATTTTTTATTTCTTGATTAAAGACAAATGAAAGAATATTGCGAATTTCAAAACTATTTAACTCTGAAATGCCATAACTATTTACTTCTTTTATAAAATGTAAATAAGGACTTATTTGTTGATCGGATAATTTATGAAATAATATTTTCATTAATTTAAATGGTTTATTTCATTTTGAAAAATTACATAAAGTTGAATATCCTTAAAAATTTCTTTTTTTTGTTGCGTCAACACATCATAGCTTTTGAAGCCTGATGTAATTGTAATCAGTTTGTTAAAATTATAATCAGGTAAATCATTCCAACTTTTAATATTTTCTGCAGAAAAATCATTTATCCAAATGTTTTGCCCTCTTAATGCAGGAAAAATATTTATTATGGTTTTAACATCTATTAAATTGATTTTACCATCATCATAGATTTCTTGTAATGACTTCCCAAAATTAACATAATTTGTCTTCATTTTAGGAAAGTTTGAAAATTCTGACAAGTTTATTAAATCTTCATTATTTTTGTTCAAGTTAATTAACACCCCATCAAAATAATATTCATCATCTTTTAGGCTCAGTTCTTTAAGTTTTTTAAGAAGCTTTAATCTATGTTGCTGTCCATATCTTTTTCTATATTCCATATATACATTATTTTTATCAGCATGTATTTCTTTCTTAGTTATTATTTCTAATTGACTAATCTCATTATCCAATAAATTTTTATCTATTCTGCTGTTTATTAGAATATCCCATGTAAACAAAGAAATTAAGTTATCAATCATATTTTCTTTCAAATCTGAATTTACATGAATAACTAAATTTAGTTCATCTTTAAAAGAATTGAATTTTTGAATTATAATTTTTAAATACTTGTATATATTCATTAATTCATTCGATTTATTAATTTCTAAAATATATTCAATCTTCTTTGATTTAAAAACTTTACTTTTATTGTTTACTTTTTTTAAAGCATCCTTTTCTAATTCATTTGAAAAAAATTCTAATAAAGAAATTACATTCCCTGAAATTTCAAAATTTTCAATTAATTGTTTTAGTTTAGCTAAATATATAGTAGAAAATAGATTACTCATATGATGATATAAATTTTTAAGTTTTGCTTTGTGCGGGTTATACCAACATATATTTCATGTTGATTTTTTTCAGAAGGATTATTTATTATTAGTGCCACATTTTCTTTTTCAAGTCCTTTATATTTGAGCGGTGTTGTGTATTTTAATGAATTAGCCGTATCTACAATATTATGTTCAGTTAACTCTTCAATATCTTTAATAGATAATTCTTCTTTAATTTCAGAATCTGATAATATAACTGACTCAACAAGTAAAATACAATCCATTCCTTTTAAACTATTACTAGGATCCCTTATCTGTTTTAAGAAATCCTTAATCATCTGACTTTTAGCTTCCTTAAAAGAATTAAATTTAAATATTGAATTAGAATATAAATCTGAAGTTTTTTGATTTCCTAGTGAGTAAACATCTTCTAGAACTAAAGCTGCTAAATCCCTTATTTGAGGATTATTAACAGATCTATGAGCATGATTCATTTGGAAATGAGTAAAAAACATACTCAAAGCATCAATATCTTCATTTAAATTATCTTGGGTTAAAGTATAGGCTTGCTCCGTATCACATAAAAATAAAATAGTTCCTTCATCCAGTCCTTTTCCATTATGTGTTAACTTTTCAAGTAAAACTTCTACACCTTTATTTATTATATCTTGTCCTTCGTCTATAATTATATAATCATATTGTTTATCATTGAATTTTGGAAAAAAATTGAAAACTTTTTCACGAAAAATAGTTGCATTATCTTCGAATGTTAAATCTATCTTTAACAATTCTTTTAAAAATAAATAATATGTTTTTACTTCTAAATTTGAAATATTTCTTTGCCTTACCGTATTCTCTATTTTAAATTTTAAAAAGCGATTCCAACACAAATATAAGCCATTGAGATGTCTTTTCTGATCTGCATATGCCAAAGCAAAAGTTGTTTTTCCACAGCCAGGAATACCCTCAATTAATACTCTTTGGTTTTTGGATAAGCCATCAAATACTTCAAAATTTTTTAATCCTAACCATTCATAAGTTTCCTTATTTGATATAAATGAATTTTGATTTGAAAGAAGAGGCGATAATGTTTTTTTAATATCTAACATTTCCCTTTCTGAAATTTCTTGAAATTTATTATTGTTTTTTTCAATAAATTTATTTCTTGTATTTTCAAATCTTGACAAAATAAAAGTGCTCAATTTAATACCTTTTGTTTTTTGAACTCTTGTGTAAATTGAATCCCCAAATATTGTTTTATATATTGAAAAATCTACTCCTGTAAATGGAAATACGCATAAATCAATAATTAATTTATTTTTAAAATTTGTTAATATCCTCTCTATAAGTGTGTACTTATATCCATTAACTTGCTTTAGAGGGTTTTGTTGAATTTTTTTTAGTTCACTCTGATGTCGAAAAAAAAATTCATTGTCATGGAATTCTAAATTTCCTCCCTTTACTTCAATTACACAAATTCCTTTTTTACAAACTAATAAAAAATCCATTTGTGCCTCAGTTTTCTTGTATGGGTTGTGGCTATTTGAATGCACAGGGAATTTAACATCATGCCATATGTAAAATAAATCTTTACTATCTTTAAATTCAGAAAAAAGGGTTCTATAGACATCGATTTCGCCTTCCAATGGACTACCATCTTCCTTTGTGATAATCTTTTCGAGTGCATCAATTGGATTATCTGGAAAAAATTTTACTGGCATTTAGTTTTAGTTTTTTGAAGAATAGATATTAACCTTTTGAAAAGGAAATTTCCTATTTTGACTTAATTCCATATATTCATTTGTTCATTCAAATCACAAATTCAACTCTTCCAGCTATTAATTAAGCTTAAAAATTTTAAACGCAAACAAAACATTTGTAGGTTATATCCCTATTAAAGTTAATTTATTTACAAGAATTTCTAAGTTAATACAAATTTTCTAAAAAAACTATAAAAGATAGGGGAATTGTATTTCCCCTATCTTTTATTTTTTTTCCCCTATTTTTTCCCCTATTTAAAAATAAATTAATAGCCTATAAATCAATTTCATATGTATTATATAATATATTCATAATGAATTTAAATTTTTATTCGAATCCCAACATAAAGAGTTAATAATTCCAGAGCCAAGTGAGCCACTTCAATAAATTTATTATTTTAAATACTTATAGTTACTCCCAAGTAATTTCCAGAAATTATAATCAATGGACTTGGATGTGTAATCCGGTGAAATTGACAAGAATAACATATTGAAATATAGGTTCAATATATTACACATTTTAAAACACTGTTGTCCGGTAAACATTTTAAAAAACCGGGGGGACAATTATTGAATTGCCCCCGGTAATGTCTACTTTTGAGTTACCACACAAAAAAGAAAGACATGGGTAAAAATATGAATTTTAGCGGACAGCCGATATTTAATCAGCTGTTAAATTTTATTGACAAGAACGAAATTAAACAAATAGCCAAAAAACATGAGGCAGAGCGGTATGTTAAAAAATTTACAACCTATCATCATTTAGTGGTTATGCTATATGCCAGTATTGAAGGCTATCATTCTATAAGAGAAACCATACTTGGGCTTTTGGCTAATGCACATAAGCTTTCCCATTTGGGCTTATCCTATTTGGTACGAAGAAGCACCTTATCTGAGGCTAATGCTCGCCGTACTAGTCGAGTCTTTGAGGATATATACATGAGCGTCTACCGTAGACATGCGAATTTTTTAGCGGACAGCCGGTTGAAAGATGCTGATATGAAACGTCTATATATAATGGATTCCACGACGATTAGCTTATTTAAGGATATTTTGCGTGGAGTTGGTCGTAACCCTCTAGAGGGTAAAAAGAAAGGTGGAATTAAAGCCCATACCATCATCAAGGCCAGTGAAAATATACCCTGCCTTATCCGTTATAGTGAGGCTGTGCGTCATGACCATACGTTTATAAAAGAAGCCCAAAACCTACCAAAGGGGTCGATCATTACCTTTGACAAAGGATACGTTGATTACGAGCAATATGAGGTTTTCTCCAAAGAAAGTATCTGGTATGTAACCAGATTGAAAGAAAATGCTTTATACAAGGCAAGTGAAGAGTATGATATTCCAGATGAAGCAGACAGTGGCGTGCTAAAAGATGAAGAAATCGTCCTTTGTTATGGTGAAAACAAAAAGAAAGAACACAGAGCACGTCGTATTGCTTATTGGGACAGCGCCAATGAGCGATTATTTGAATTTGTTACGAATAATTTTGAACTATCGGCAGAGAAAATAGCCATAATATACAAGAAACGCTGGCAGATAGAACTTTTATTTAAACAACTAAAGCAGAATTTTCCGTTAAAATACTTTTTGGGGGACAATGAAAATGCCATTGAAATTCAAATATGGGCAGCTATGTTGGCAAACTTATTAATAACATTGGCCAAAAGCAAATTAAAACGTTCTTGGGCATTTTCAAATCTTGTATCGGTAATACGCCAACAATTAATGAATTATATCGATATGTATGGCTTTTTGGAAGACCCTGAAGAAAGTTGGCGCGCTATTATCAAGGAAAATAAGGATAAATATTCGCTATTCCCAGAATGAGGGGGCTTACTTTTGAAAAGCCAAAAAAAAAGGTATTCATTATCAGAATGTTATGTCAATTTTTTAACCATTTTACGGATTTACCGGACAACAATGAAAAATAGTATATATATTTAGATGCGAAAACGAAATAAACCTTCGCTAATACAACCAAAACTAGTGTTAAGTTAAGTATAATGTGACGTATAATTAGTATATTTGCAAAAAGTTAAGCAAATGATACGCTATACCATTAAACTGACAAAGCCGGAAGTTGATGAGCT
>Ga0247834_1006328_pt1 | contig 13346 bp, 6 predicted proteins | sample LaCruzMarch2015__8_FD_187118 | JGI IMG/M metagenome (GOLD analysis project Ga0247834, IMG submission 187118) | Freshwater microbial communities from meromictic Lake La Cruz, Castile-La Mancha, Spain - LaCruzMarch2015_12m | ecosystem: Environmental > Aquatic > Freshwater > Lake | place: Spain... | reverse complement strand
TCAGACTCGTTTGGCGATGCTGACGCGACACAAATGGCTTCTGAATCGTCAATGGCTGATTTTAGTAATCAAGACTTTATGACTTCGGCGGCTAGGTCGAATAATAACAATACGGCAGTAGCGCGGGATGTGACTAGTAGCCGATTTGGTCAGCCTGATAATGAGGCGGAGTTGTTTGGTCTGGGGGGGATTAATGCGCCTGTGAGTAGCAGTCGGGCGGGTGCAGAAATTGCTGTTGAGGCAGGAGAGCAGGGAAGTATATTTGCCCCCTTTGACAATATGCCTCTTAAGACTAAAAGTGTGGTCACAGCAGTCTTAACAGGCATAGTTGCATTAATTGCGGCGGGATTTGTGACTAACTACACCATAGGAGCGATCGCCAATAAGGGGGAACGGGAGCAAGTCCGCAATACAGGCTGGATGATGGGATTGGCTGGGGCGATCGCTGGTGGGGCGGTGGCTTGGGGTCTGAGCAAGCGATCGGCAAAGCTCATTGAACAGTCGACCCAAAATCTTCAAGCGCAGTTTGAGGCTGTCATTCGTGGCGATATGTCATCTCGCGCCAGCATTTACAGCGAGGATGAGTTTGGCAGATTGTCTACTAGCTTTAATCAAATGATCCAAACGATCGTTGCCAATACTAACGAAGCTCAACGCAAGGCGGCTGAACAGGAGCAAGCTAAGGAAGACTTGCAACGGCAGGTAATCCGCTTGCTGGATGACGTAGAAGGCGCAGCAAGAGGTGACTTGACCGTGCAGGCAGAGGTAACGGCTGACGTATTGGGGGCGGTTGCTGACTCCTTTAACCTCACCATTCAAAACCTGCGCGAAATTGTTAACCAAGTAAAAATTGCGGCGCGTCAGGTAAACGATGGCTCTCGTGAAAATGAAGCCTTTGCGCGAAGCCTATCGTCTGATGCGTTGCGCCAAGCTGAAGAATTGAGTGTCACCCTCAACTCAGTGCAGATGATGACCGAATCAATTCAGCGTGTAGCTGAAAGCGCCCGCGAAGCGGAACAAGTGGCAAAACTGGCATCAGAAACGGCGATCAAGGGCGGTGATGCGGTAGAACGGACGGTATCTGGTATTCTCGACATTCGTGAAACTGTTGCCGAAACCACCCGCAAGGTCAAGCGCTTGGGTGAGTCTTCTCAAGAAATTTCTAAAATTGTTGGTTTAATTTCTTCGATCGCCTCGCGTACTAACTTGTTGGCGCTCAATGCTAGTATTGAAGCGGCAAGGGCGGGGGATGCAGGTCGCGGGTTTGCGATCGTTGCTGACGAAGTACGTCAGTTGGCGGATCGGGCTGCTAAAGCATCGAAGGAAATCGAACAAATTGTATTGCAGATTCAAAGTGAGACTAGTAACGTACAACAGGCGATGGAAGTCGGGACACAGCAGGTTATCGATGGTACAAAACGTGCTGAGCAAGCCCGTCAATCCCTAGCTGACATTATCCAAGTTTCGCACCGCATTGAGACTTTGGTATTGTCGATTACCGAAGATACGGTCAAACAGACGGAAACTTCAAGAACAGTATCTCAAGTTATGCAGTCCGTTGAGTTAACAGCCCAAGAAACATCTCAAGAGTCTCAAAGGGTATCAGCCTCACTGCAAAATCTTGTGGGTGTTGCCCGAAGTCTCCAAGAATCTGTGGAAAGGTTCCGCGTTGATGCGAGTGATAAAACAACGGGAGGGCGCTAATCCCCCATGTCTTCTAAGTTTAGCTAATCATACCCAAATCTTTGAGAGGATTCTGTCATGAACTCGGATCAGCAACAACAACAACGTATTATGGGCTACTTTATTGAGGAAGCCCGTGAACATCTGCATACCATTGAGCAAGGTGTCCTGAATCTTCAGGATATTTTGGGCGATGCCGAGTCAATCAATGAATTGTTTAGAGCCGCGCATTCGATTAAGGGGGGGGCGGCGATGTTGGGGGTTAGCAGTATTCAGCACGTTGCTCACCGTTTGGAAGACTTCTTTAAAATTATCAAAGAAAGCCCCAATATTTCCGTGGATGAACGGCTTAAGAGCCTATTGCTAGCAGGGTTTGATCCCCTATCTGAGCTGTTAGATGAGCTACAAGTTGCCTATAGGATTTCCGATGAACTAACCCTTGAAACCAGTACAAGGGTAAAGCCTGTCTTTGCCGAATTAGAATCCTATCTGAACCAGTTAACGGATAGCGATCATTCTCTCACCACATTACAGGTCGCGCTGCCCCAAAAGCAAATAGCACCTCCTGAGATTTCCAAGGAAATGGTATTTCGGAAAGATGTGACCACAAAAATGCGCGATATGCTCCAGTTGTTTCGTGGCGAGGATAATGCGGAAACAAGAGCGCAATTGCATGAGATTTGTAATTACTTTCGTGATATTGGTGAAAAATTTGATCTGCGTAGTTGGACTAATTTGGCGACTCAATCCAAAAATGCGATCGCCCAGCCTAGCAACTCCTATCGTGAGTTAGCACCGATCCTAATTAGAGAGTTAAAGGAAGCGCAGGATTTAGTCTTGGCAAACCGTGACCACGAGATCCAAATCTCCTTAAAATTACAGGATTTATTGCCTTATACCTCCTCTAGTGCCGAAGATGATGAGGTCAGCACTATTTTCACGACTGCGCCAGATTATTTTGATGAACAAGAACTGACAGCAAATACAAATGTCCATAGCGCCCAGCCCTCCCAAATTGGAGCGTTAGATCAAATTGATGACCAATTTGATCTGTCAATACTGTCAACCAATTCTACGGAAGAGATTGATCTATTTGCTGACCCTGATGATCTGACAAAGCCAATGTCCGTAGATGCCCAAATGGGAGAGGAGTCTTTTGATTTATCGGAAATCACCTCTGACTCAATTGATCAATTAGATTGGATCGATGGTGATTTTGAATCTACCGATCATCAAAATATTGATGGTCCTAAGGTTGGTGCTTCGGAATTAAAGTCTTTGGCAGTTCTATTTGAGAATGATGATATCGACTTTGAGGCGGCATGGGAAGATATCGAATCCAATGAAACAAATATGACTAATCAAGGTATGGACTCACAATTTCCAGCCCAAGATGAATTTGCCGATCTATTGCTTGGGGCTTCTGAGCCTGAGGTGGAACCCAGGGGTGATGGGAATGGAGGGGAAAGTGAAATTAGTCAGTTGTTTGGGGGGCTTGAAGATGAGGATTATAGCTTGAATGTACCCACAATCAGCAACGATCGCGATGGAGATGATGCGCTATTTCCCGATGACATTGATTATCTAGAGCCTAGTGGGGCTAGCGATCTAGGCGCGATCGCTGTACAAAACCCCTCTGATTTCTCTGATATTAAGCCCAATGAGGATCTGGCTTTTGATGGTGAGATGGATCAAGGTTGGATAGAGTCTTCAGATTTAGAGCCTAATCTTGATTTTTGGGTTAGTGATACAGATGCAAATGTCTCTGTGCCAGCATCCTTAAACGACCTATTTGCAGAGGACACTGACAATATAGCTGCCCATATAGAAGAAACTAGTGAGCCTGAGGAAACGCTACATCCATTAATTACAGAAATTACAGATGCAATTATTGAGCCTAGGGAAAATGATTTCCTAGATAACCTGAACACATCTGAGATCGAAGTGCAGTTTGCAGAAACGCCAATCCATGACTTGTCCAATGCAGCTAATGAAAAGGATGTAATGGAAGATGCTGATGAGCCTCTTGGCATGACAGATGCTGGCATGGACTTTCTGGATGATCCCTTTGCGATCGATGGTAATTTGGATCAAGCTTTGATGGAGCCATTTGCAGATGATGCCCTCAATGATGTCAATAGCTTAGACAGCCTGAATGTTGAATCGCAGCAAGAAATGGCGATCAAAACGAACATTTTTGATGAGCTTGGTTTTGATACTGATAGTGCTTTTGATAGCCTTGCTGGAGATGATATAGAATTTTATGCAGACAACGCTGAGCAGGGTTCTCGCTTAATTGATGATTTAAGTAATGATTTAAGTAATGATTTAAGTGATAACGTAGTTGAGAATAACTTGGAGATTTTTGGCGATACTGCTGATATAGATAATGATATGAATTTTGATCTGGATGCAGCGATGCAGCAGGACTCAGCCACTGATGCTCATGATCCACAAAACATCCTTAGTAGTGATGATCTAGGAGACTTCTTTGCAGCCGAGCAGGAATCCGCGACCATTGATGATGCGAATATTTCTGCTGCGCCAGTTGATAGTTTCGGAATGGCTCAGATTGAGGAGAGTCAATTTGAGGAGAGCGAACTGGAATTTATCAATTCTAGTGAAGCGATCGCCACTAATGAATTACCTGAATTTGCATTGAGCGATATTTCTGCGAATGAATTTGAATTTGCAGCAGATACTCCTGCGGCTCTAGGCGATGACATTGTTGAGGAAATGGCGATCGCTCCCCCCCCTGCCCAAGCCGATGATCTGGAGATGCAAATCGATGATTTAGATAATGCAGAAATCCATGATATCCGCGATCTAGCCGATATGTTTGCTGGCGCTGATGAGAACGACTCCACAGATTTAGAAGTTGTGACAATTAACAGCTTTGATCCCTTTGGGGATAGTTTTGATGAGTTTGGGGCAGGTGAGCAAAATGATCTGATAATGGTTGATGATCGTGAGAACAACATTACGGTTGATACAGGTATAACGGATATCGTAGATATCAATATCAATGATGATAATGTTGATCACCCCGATGATTTATTTGCTGATAATGCGCTAGGCAACTCAGGTGGCGATTCGTTTGATGATTTTGCTAGCAATTTTGACGGAGACTCCTCAGAAATGGCGGCGATCGCTTCCATCGCTGACGAATCCAATGATGAGGCTAACGATGATAGCTTTCTTGCTGAATTTGGTGCTGATGGATATGACTATGATGAAACAGGAATTAATGAAGTAGAGGAAAATTTGATTGATGGGCTAGCAATCGATGAATTGACCATGGATGATATGGACTTTACAGATGCTAGCGCCAGTAGCACTATTGACAGCTTAGTGGACTTTTTTCAAGGGGATGATGATTCGGAAGTTAGTGTAGTGCAAGACTTTGATGATGCCGATGCTGGTGAAATCACTATTGATCAAGATATGGCAATGGATCAAGGAGAAGCGGCACTTTCTGACTATGAAAATATGCAGAACTTTATTGCGGAACTTGAAGGTGACTATGATAATGATGTACCTGATCTGAATGTCAGCGATCGCCCAAGCTCAACAGCCACCGTTACGGATAGTGAATATGTTAATGATTCTCAACCCAACTACGGGGACTTGCCTTCTCTCAATACCCCATTGGAATTAAATGGCATTGATGACGGTTTCGATTTTGACGATTTGGAAGCAATGATTGGTCATTCTGTCGAAATAGATCATGGTGTGTCTGATGCAGAAGCTTTACTAAATCAGGATGATAGCAGTATCGGCGAAATGGATTTTGATGATTTGGAAGCATTGTTGGGTGACGATAGTGCTGTTACGGAGCAGTTGGGATCTTCAAAAAATCTGTCCTTGGCTCAAACCTCTGTCAACACTGCGGTCAATATTTCGCCCCCAAAGCCCGCCGATGACTTTGATGATTTGGAAAGTATGCTTCAATCGGCATTTTCCAAGGATGTGGGTCCCATCAAAACCAAGGCTCCTGCTAAGCCCATGGCGATGAACCGCAAGCAGAAATTGGCAGATTCAACGATGCGGGTGGATGTTAAGTATCTCGATAGTTTAAATAACTTGGTGGGGGAACTGGTCGTTAATCGGAATCTATTGGAGCAGGAGCAGGAACGGCTGCAAGTGTTCATCACCAACCTATTGCATCAGGTGCAATTGCTGAGTGATGTGTCACAAAGAATGCGGGATCAATACGATCGCTCACTTTTAGAAGCATCATTGAGTGCAGGGCGAGGACGCTCATCCTACAGTTTAGAATCCTCCTTCTCTAGTGACCTTGGGGGCAATACTTCGGTGAGTCGCGACTTTGAAGGCATCGAATTTGACCGTTACAATACGTTCCATGTTTTATCACAGGAAATTATTGAGCTAATTGTCAGGGTCAGGGAATCGGCTTCAGACATTGAGTTTGTGGTGGGTGGGACAGATCAAGTAACCCGTCAGCTAGGCACGATTACCACACAGGTACAGGATGACCTCAAGCAATCGCGCATGGTTCCCTTTGCTCAGCTTGCCGATCGCTTGCCTAGGGGGGTACGCGATCGCTCTCTCAAGACTGGTAAACAGGCCGAACTCGAAGTTTTTGGCAGAGAAACCTTAATTGACAAAGCAATTTTGGAGTCCCTCACCGATCCCCTTACCCACTTGGTCAATAATGCGATCGATCATGGTTTGGAAGATCCCACCACCCGCCAAAGAATGGGCAAATCTGGTACAGGTCGTCTCACAGTTCGCGCCTATCACCAAGGCAACCAAACCGTTATTTCCATCAGTGATGATGGCGCAGGGATTAATCCTGAAAAGGTCAAGAAAAGCGCTGTCGCTAAGGGTGTGCGTACCCAGAGTGAGGTGAATCAGCTAAATGAAACGGAAGTCTATGGACTATTGTTTGAGGCTGGTTTTAGTACGGCAGCGCAGGCTGATGAGTTTAAGGGGCGCGGTGTGGGTCTAGATGTGGTCAAAACCTGTCTAGATGAAATTCGTGGCGTGATTATTGTCGAGTCAGCGATCGGTAAGGGTACGACCTTTACCATTCGCTTACCCCTGACCTTGAGTATTTCTAAGGCGATGTTCTGTATCAGCGATCGCGCCCGAATTGCCTTCCCCGTTGACGGTTTTGAAGACATGGTGGAAGTTCCCCAAAGTCAGATCGTACTCAACCCAAAGGGACAGCCATGCTTACCTTGGCGGGATACCCTCCTGCCATTCCAACACTTGTCTAATCTATTGAGCTATAGTCGCCACCTCAGCCGCAGTAATATTTATGGTAAGCAGGATAATGACGAACTTTGCATCATCATTCTTCGCAATGACACCAATTATCTGGCATTACAGGTGGATCAATTCCTTGGTGAATACGAAATTGTAATCAAGCAATTGGAAGGACCAATTCCGCAACCTGCGGGAATTGCGGGGGCAACGGTGCTAGGGGATGGGCGCGTGATGGCGATCGCCAACGTTCTAGAACTATTTGACATTGCCAGTGGTAGACTGCGACCTTCCACCAGCAGCGCCCCGATTCAACCTGTGGTGGAAGAAGAAGTGGCGGCAGATCCGACCGTATTGATCGTGGACGACTCGATTACGGTGCGCGAACTACTATCATTGACCTTTGCCAAGGTGGGCTATCGCGTAGAGCAGGCAAAGGATGGACAGGACGCATGGGAAAAACTGCGAGCGGGCTTACCCTGTGACATGATTTTCTGCGATATCGAAATGCCGCGTATGGATGGTTTGGACTTACTATCCAGATTGCAAAAGGATGAGCGTCTCAAGCAAATCCCTGTGGCGATGCTCACCTCTCGTGGAGCCGATCGCCACCGCCAATCGGCAATTCAGCATGGAGCTAAGGGCTATTTCACCAAGCCCTATTTGGAAGAAGAACTATTAAGTGCTTCTAAACGCTTGTTGAATGGCGAAACTTTACCAATCTAAATAAATTGATGACCGTGCAAAGTGCGGTCATCAGTTAGAAAATAATATGCTTCTGAATTTAAAAATTGAGAACTTTGCCCTAATCGATCGCCTCGAACTTGACCTCTATGCAGGTTTAAACATCCTCACAGGTGAAACGGGGGCAGGGAAATCGATTATTCTTGATGCCCTAGATGTGGCTTTAGGGGGTAAGGTTTCAGTGAGAATGGTGCGAACAGGGGCAACAAGGGCAAATATTGAAGCCACCTTTTCGAGCAATAAAGCGATCGCCCAATGGTTGACCGCGCAGGAAATTGAGGCTTTGGACGCGGATACTTTGATCTGTAGCCGTGAGATTACTGCTAAAAGTAATCGTACCCGCGTTAATGGCGTGGTGGTAAATAAGCAACAGATTCAGGAATTGCGCGATCGCCTTGTGGAAATTACGGCGCAGGGGCAGACGATTTTGCTGAGCCAGTCCCAGCAACAAAGGGAATGGTTGGATAATTTTGGCGATCAACTATTCAAAAATGCCATCTCAGCACAGCGTCACAAGGTGGCTAAACTATTTGAAGCTAAAGAACGATCGCGCAAATTTCTGTTTGAGCGTCAGCAAAATGAACGCAATCGCCTTCAGCATTTGGATATGCTGCAATATCAATTGAAGGAATTGGAAGCGGCGAATCTCGGTGAGCCTGATGAAATAGAACAACTCCAAGGTGATCGCCAGCGCCTTGCTCATGGAGTGGAGTTACAGAAACAGGGCTATGCAGTCTATGAAGCCATCTATCAAAACGAAGGCGGTTTAGCCTGTGCAGATTTATTGGGGAAAGCTGAAATCATGCTGACGGAAATGACGACATGGGATCAAGAAGTGGCAAGTATTCTCGAATTAGTGTCTAGCGCCCTTGCACAGGTCGAAGAAGCGGGGCGGCAAATCAATAATTATACTAACCGCCTTGAGTCTGATCCTGAGCAATTAGAATCAATCGAACAGAGGATTAATCAACTAAAACAGATTTGTCGCAAATATGGCACTCTGCCCGAAGCGATCGCCTATACTGAAAAGTTGCAAATGGAACTAGCAGAGCTAACGGATCAAAGTACTTCCATTGAAGATTTAGAACGTCAAGCCGCCGCCGATGCCGAAGCTTTAGTTAAAGCCAGTCAAAAGTTAACGGAACTGCGCCGTCAAACCGCGATCGCCCTTGAGCAGTCACAAGTTACCAATCTAAAAATGTTAGCGATGGAAAAGGTGCGCTTTCAGGTGGGCTTATATCCAATGGAGCCAACGGCAACGGGCAGCGATCGCATCGTATTTGAATTTAGTCCAAATTTGGGCGAACCCTTGCAACCCTTAGCCGAAACTGCTTCGGGTGGGGAAATGAGCCGTTTTTTATTGGCATTAAAAACCTGTTTTATCAACCTCAAGCCCCTAGATCAAAAGAACCAGAAGATTCAAAAAGAGCAGAATAATCAAGATATACAGGAGGAACCAATCAGAGCAAATACAATGGTGTTTGATGAAATTGATACGGGCGTGTCGGGGCGCGTAGCCAAGGCGATCGCCACCCAACTATGGCAAATCAGCCGTAGTTCTCAGGTTCTCTGTGTGACGCACCAACCCCTAATCGCGGCGATCGCCGATCAACATTTCCATGTCAGCAAACAGGTAACAGGCGATCGGACTCAAGTGCAGATCCGTTTATTGCAATTGGCAGAGCGCAAACAGGAGCTAGCGCAAATTGTTTCGGGGCAAGTGTTTGAGGGTGAAAAGAAAGAAGGAAAAGGGAAAAAGGAAAAAGGAAAAATTTTGATTGAGGACAATATCAATAGTTCGGAAGTACAGGCGATCGCTTTTGCTGAGTCGTTACTAGAGCAAGCTTTGGCGATTAAAACGATTAATCGTTAATACTCAAACGGCTACGCCGTTTGAGTATTAACGATTACAGCGCAAAGCGCAAACTATAGACCAGAGGGTAAACCTGTGGGTTTGCCCTTGACGCTAGTGACAATTCTGCCCCAACCAGCTTCACCGCCGCCATCCCAGAATATGCGCTGCATCACATCATAGGTGTAAGCATCATATTGACCACCGACACCCACATCGTAACTATCGCTTGCACCGTGACGAGTGCCATAGGGATCATGGATTAGCCAATTCTTCTTATCAGGATCATGACCCACGATTACACAAATGTGACCGCTACCCTTGTAGGCAAATCCTACAACCACAGGAACATTCGCTTTTAGTGACAGCAACACATCTTTAGCGGAGAGGGAATAGCTAAAGTAAGAATTAATCCCCAACTCTTTTAAAGCCCATGTTTGAGCATCGTGATCGATCGTGTCGCCATACTTGCCTACCAAACGCATATAGACCGACTCAGGCTCTGGAAACCCTTGCGCCTGTGCCATCCTGCTGAGTTCACCATTGAGTAAGTAGTCAGCTAACATCGTGTTACTGGTGGTATTGCACTGCCGCCAACCAGGGCCAAAAATTGCTTCGTCGTTATCCAATTGGCAAGCATACTTCACGGGTAACTTGATCAAGCGATTGACATCTTCACCCTCAATTTTGATATGGGGATCGTAGGCATAGACCTTTTGGATCTTGGTCTTGCCATCCATAGTCGTCACTGGTGAAGCAAGGGTAAGCAATAAGTGCTGATTGCGATCAGGGCTATATTCAGTTACGAAAAATTCATGCCCCTTTTTAAGGAAAATTTTCTCTGAATTGGCAAGGTCACTTGAACCAACAAGGCTTTTTTTAAGAAAAGTATCTGCTTCGGCGATCGCTTTAGGCATAGGACAATGGAGTTAAGTGCAACAATGCTATAAATCATCGCATATACAGTGCCAAACAGTGCCAAACCAAAACAAGTGCAGCGACACTCTGCGCTGCCGCACTTAAATCCAGACTATAGAACATCTTTGAGCATCCAAAACCCTGCAAAATGCTCTAGTTCAGGATTTGTTTGGGCTGCCAGAAAATGAAACCCTTGGGCATCTCGTTTGGCTTTTTCAAAGCTATCGGCTTGGGCGATCGCCACTTGATCTTTGGGGGCTTGCAGTTTGGCTAGTACCCAACGGGCATCGGCACTGGCTTCTAGTTGCATTGTGACGCGATCGCCCATCAAACTCCGTTCAAATCGCATAAATACAGGATCAACCCCCGACATCCATGCGGCTAGAGCCGTTGCTCTGCCTGAAATGATAATAATGCCTGCTATGGGTGTTTCTGGGTCGAGATGGCTAACATCTAGCAACTCACTGAAGTCCATTGACCAATCCTGTGCTTCGGCAAAATCCTTTGCCTGAAGGGAAACGGAAATCCAGCGATCGCCCATCAGTGCATCGGGCAGGGGCTTAGGATCTTGCGCCGCCAAAACCTTGAGGGGGAGCGGGTTGGGATCAACCGCCTGAAATCCTTCGCGATTGGGATAAATTGCTGCCATGCGTTCGGCTAACCATGCTGACATCGTAAATACGCGCCGCGATGCTTGCCCTGTAATCCCTGCAAGGGTACAGCCCCGCACAATGATATTGGTCATACTAGGACGATAAAAACGAATTTTAATCGGGGTTTGTCCTGTGGACTCGACACATTCAACTAATTGCTTTGCCAGCCATTCCGCATTGACCTGATTAGACGGGCATTCCCGCACCCATTCAAACTGGCGATCGCGATCGCAAATTAACAATTCCCAAATTTTTTTGTTATTGGCATCCAATAGCGGACGCGAATAAAAATCTAGCTCCCAAATTTTCGACATTACTAATATTCTTGTATTTCTTGTATTTATTTATCTTGACACTTATAACCTACAGCGCAAAGCGCGATCTGAAAACACGAAAAATCTTGCAGTTTAGAAAACTTTGAACCTTTGCAACTTACTGACGGTCAAAACCCCTGTACAGATAATTCAGTACTCACCTCACAATTCCTCACACCTAATTACTAAAGAGAAAACCAATGCTTAGCAATATCAAGAAAGTTGTCGCGATCGCCTGTGTAACCATTGCTGTCGGTGCTGCCACCCTTCCCAGCTTGGCTCTTGCCCAGTCAACCACTCCTAACCGCACTGAAAAGATGAAACCTCGCGATGGTGTTTGGCAAAAATTGAATTTGACCGAAGCCCAAAAAACGCAGATGAAGGCAATTCGCGAAAGTGCGATGGCTCGCCGTCAAAACGTCTTGACCGCCGAACAACGCGCTCAGGTTGAGCAAATGCGTCAGTCGGGCAATCGGGAAGGCTGGGGTAAAAAAGCCCTTAACTTGACCGAAGCTCAGAAACAACAGATGCGGGCAATTCATGAAGATTCCAAAAAGCAAATGGACAATGTGTTGACAGCAGAGCAGAAGGCACAGTTGCAAGCTCATCGGGAACAACGTCAGTCTATGCGTGAATCTCGCCGCAGTGGTGGGATGCGCTAATTACAGAATGGCACAGCCCCTACCGAACATGAATCATTCAGGTAGGGGCAATCCCCCTGTGGTTACCCTGCCTGGTTGGTTGCACTTGATCACTTGATCAAATTGTGGGGGTAGAAAAATTAAACGCTACAGTGACTACAAGCAAATATTCTATGCGTCCTTCAACGATTTGGACTAGGCATGGGTCTATAGGCGACTCATCTAGCCTGAGTAGGAAATGTCAAGAAGATGTTCTTCTGCTCCTTGCCCTAAAACCCAACGAATAGTTGTAAAAAATTTAGACCATTGATCTTTACCGTTACTGAGTCTTTCTGATGCAATTTGTTTTTCTAGTAACACCTGATTGTCAATCTCATCTTGACGTTCAAAAATTTCTTGATTAATTTCATCAATTACTGTTTTTCGATGGCGTTTCAAGCGATCGACATTGAGATTAAGGATGTCAATGGTAAATTGAACCGATGCAACAGCAATCTCAGCTTGTTCGCAAGCAGTTTCATCGGGCATAATTTCGCCATCCCTACTTCTAAAACGAAATAATCTAGATGTTGGCAGTTCAAGAGGATTTAATAATTGACCATCAGGAATAAATTTATTCTTAGCTTTACCACAGCAAGGAAACTCATGCGGTATCTCTGAGTTTTGTATATCCTCTTTTAGTAATCCGCCAGGTGGAGAACAATTCCCCAACATATTTTGCCAATCTAAGTCATAGTTTTTTTGTTTAGTTGATAGATGGCAAGGAATAAAGTGTTCAACGGAAAAATTTTCATGGATAGTCATTTCACAATAAGCACAAAGTCCTTTTTGATCAGCAATTAATTTACTTTGGATTACAGCTTTAACTTTTGCCTTTTTAGCATTTTCCCATCTTCTAAATTGAGTAATATATTGCTGTTTATAGTTTTTAAGCTCCTCTGGTTCTGGAGATTTAATAACTTTTTTCATGCAGATAATTTCCTCTTTAATCGTTGAATTTGCATATCGGCTTTAGTGATTTCTGCATCAAACATTTCCCAATCCTGAAGTTCTTCTCGCAGCTTTTTAGCCTCTTCCAAATTATCATTATCAATTGCATCAAAAAGAGCCGCTAAGGTTTTTGATTCTTCGGTATCTGGTCGTAAGTTATTTAGTCCCAAAACATCACGAACTATATCTGAACTTGTTCTGCCTCTGGTTGGTGTAGGACATTCTTTGATTTGATAATTTTCTAAAATTTTGACCTGATGGCGTTCTACGGTGGTGACAATTTCGGGGCTGTGAGTGGTAGCAATGATTTGAGTATTGGGAA
>Ga0247834_1006326_pt1 | contig 13348 bp, 16 predicted proteins | sample LaCruzMarch2015__8_FD_187118 | JGI IMG/M metagenome (GOLD analysis project Ga0247834, IMG submission 187118) | Freshwater microbial communities from meromictic Lake La Cruz, Castile-La Mancha, Spain - LaCruzMarch2015_12m | ecosystem: Environmental > Aquatic > Freshwater > Lake | place: Spain... | reverse complement strand
TCGACAATCTTTGCATACTCTGGCATTGACGCGGCAGCAAGGATTAGACTTGGGTTTGTGGTGGCATCCTGAGGACTGAACTTTTTGATAGAGTTAAAGTCACCGGTGTCGGCGACGACGGTTGTAAATTTCTTGAGCTGTTCGAGTGGGGTGGGCGGCGACATTATGATACGGTTAGATGTTGTCCCTTGAAGATAAGTGACGTAGGAGAAGCCTGCACTATGAACAATATTATGAGCTCAATGCAGCAGCGGGTTAGTTAGGTTGTCAACTGTTGTCAAGCGCCTTCGCTCTTGCGATGATCTTGGATCGCTCCTCGTGGTGGGGTGGTGAGCTCTGAGATCTTTAATTGCGGATCATTCCCGCCTAAAATTTGACACGAGACCACAACCACCGAAAGGGAAGAGAAGAGACATCGTACGGAATAGATGAAGTTTAATTACAAACTACACCGGCTATGTGGTGCATCATACGGCACACCAGCAGCCACCGGATCCAACATCCTTTCGTCCTCAAGCAAGGGGTCGAACATTGTCTTCACTGCCGATGGGAACACCGTCCTTTCACCCGTGGGCAATCGTATCCAAGTTTTAGATTTATTAAAACATAGTTGTAAAACGTTGCCTGTCGAGGCACGATCGAATATACGACGGATTGCACTATCCCCTATCGATGATCGATTATTGATTATTGTCGATGTGAATTCCTATGCCATGCTTGTGAATTATCATCGCGGGGTGATATTACATCGTTTTAAGTTCAAACGTCCAGTACGTGTAATGCAATTTAGTCCGGATGGATCGAAATTTGCTGTTAGTTATGGCAAACATGTCCAAATATGGTTAACTCCGGGAATTCGTCGAGAATTTGCACCCATGATATTACATCGGAATTACACCGGACTTGTGGGAGATGTAACTACATTGGATTGGTCATCAGATTCATCAGTCCTGCTTGCCGGTGGGAAAGATTGTCAAGCACGTGTATGGACTGTAGATACTGTCAAGGATTATGAGCCGTGGACATTAATCGGGCATAAGAAACCATTAGTGGGTGTACACTTTGAGGATGCACACAAGACATTTGCCGAGCGGGATCAATTCTTCTCGGCTGGTGGTAGTGGAGGGAATACTGGCAGTTCATTGACGGGAAAATTAGTAGCACGATGCTATACTGTAAGTCAAGATGGTGTTATATGCACGAGAGAGTGTCGTAGGGACGAACTGACTGAGGAATCTTCATCTTCCGATATTGCTAATGGTCACGAAAACGAGAGTGGTGGTTTGACAAGATTGGGCGAAGATGCAGTCGACTTCTTCTCTGGAGGTGGTGGTAGTGGTGGTGGTAGAGCTGCAATATCTTCTTCTGATACAAAGAAGACTGGTGATAGAGACTGCGACCAGGCACATGCAATCGTCAAGGCTCGTTGGGGCACTACCTCTCGGCATTACTTTAACGCCAACTCCTCAACGCAGGAGGTGGTTTCAACGTCCTACTCCTCTGTGCATTCTCTACTAGTGGTCGGCTTTTCTACTGGACTATTTGGCCTTTACGAACTGCCATCCTTATCGAATATACACACATTATCACTCTCTCATTCGACGATTGGGACTGTGTCTATCAATCCCTCAGCTGAGTGGCTAGCCTTCGGATGTCCCAAGACTCAACAGTTACTCATTTGGGAATGGAGGTCTGAGCAGTACATCCTAAAGCAGAGTGGACATGCCTATGGTATGCGGTGTTTAGCATACTCTCCCGATGGCATAGTCGTTGCGACTGGAGGGGAGGATGGTACGGTAAAGCTTTGGAACTCTCAGTCGGGTTTCTGCTACGTCACACTCCCAAAGTCACACACGGCTGCGGTTACGGCAGTCGAATTTGCAAATTCCACCGTTATACTCTCATCATCGTTGGATGGGACTGTCAGGGCACATGATTTACATCGATATAGAAATTTCAAAACGTATACGTCGGACATCCCATGTCAGTTTTTAAGTATGGCCGTTGACAAGTCTGGTGAGGTCGTATGTGCGGGTTCTACCGAGCCATTCCGTGTCTGTGTATGGTCGGTCCAGACGGGACGATTGACAGATGTACTTACTGGACATATGGGGCCAGTGGCGAGTTTGGCCTTTCATCCGGTTCGAGGATCGTTGGCAAGTGGTAGTTGGGATGGTGAGTTTGGGGCATATCGTCTCGTCACTTTATTTCATTTCTTCGTATGCAAACATTTCTCTGACGTATCAAATATATTGCAGGAACCGTGAAAGTTTGGGACTTGTATAAGAGTGGTTCAACGCCAGAGACTTTTGAATGTGGAGCCGACGTTGTTTGCGTGGCCTTTCGTCCAGATGGGAACCAAGTGTGTAGTGGCACAATACGAGGTCTCTTGAGGTTTTGGAATGTCGAAGATGGCAGCCTGATTTGTGAGATTGATGGTCAGAAGGATATTAAGGGAGGGCGCAAGATAAATGACAGAACGACAGCAGATAATAACGCCTCATCGCGATACTTCACAAGTATTACCTACTCCGCCGATGGAACATGTCTCTTGGCAGGTGGTAACAGCAAGTACGTTTGCATTTATGAGATTTCACAACAGATACTGCTGAAGAAGTTTCAGATCAGCTTTAATCGGTCGTTAGATGGAGTTCTAGACGAGCTCCACTCCAAGAACCTTGGAGATGCCGGTCCTCTGGATGATGAACACGATTCCGCGGACGAAAGCAACAACTTGACGCCACATCTTCCAGGCGCCAAGCGAGCGGACGATGGATCACGAAAAAGCCGAGTAGAAGTCCTAACGATGCAAGTAGCATTCTCACCCACCGGGCGAGAATGGTCAACAGTGTCAGGAGAAGGTCTTCATGTGTACTGCTTGGATGATGATATGATATTTGATCCCATGGCTCTAACTGAAGCCGTAACGCCGAGTGCCGTACAGGCAAATCTGCGAAAAGGAAAGTATGGCATGGCATTACTTATGAGTCTACATTTAAATGAATTTGCATTAGTAAAGAGTGTCATCGAGGACACGCCATATGAATCCATTGCGACAGTCGTTCGTTCAATTGGACAAGAACATTTAAGCCAGCTAATTCAATTCCTTTCCAAGTGCATGGAGGATACGCCACATGTGGAATACTATCTTCAGTGGTGTTTGGAATTGCTTCAGACGCATGGTATGTTCATGGAGAAGAATAGGGGGAAGTACTTGAGATCATTTAGAGCTTTGTTTAGAGTGGTGCAGTCTCGATACACTGATCTGAAAGCAATATGCGACGACAATAAGTATTCGTTGGAGTTTCTCCATAATCAGGCCAATCTACTTCTCGGTGCACACGATTAAATCTAACTCCGTTTACAAATCTTAAGCAATCTATGACATCGACGACAATAAGTATTCGTTGGAGTTTCTTCATAACCAGGCCAATCTACTTCTCGGTGCACACGATTAAATCTAACTCCGTTTACAAATCTTAAGCAATCTATGCTCTTATGTCAATACCGCTCGATCTTGTCGTGGTTGTATGAATGTACGATGACTATTTTCATTTCATTATTTCTACTCAAATTAAGAGTGGCAGTTTGCTGAAACAGTCATGTTCATTTGCCGAGTCTATTGATTCTTCACACTATTCTCTTCTTGCGGCTTGACGCGTCGTCCAATCTTCGGACTACGTCCAATCTTGGGACTTTTCGGCACTGTTTCTTGCGGCTTCGACTCGTTTGTCTTAGTACTCACATCCCTATCCAAGCTCATGCGGCGCTTCGCATCACGTTCTTGAAAGAAAATCGACGCAAACATTATGGAAATCTTAAACTTATTATTGTTGATGCTGATGATAAACAAGAGAAAAAAGTGAGTATAATTATATGAGACACCGCTGCGAGTTCCCCGTACAAGAAAGAGGCCATATAATTTGATGGCTAACCATCTCGATACAACCCATCCGTCAATGTATCCAAGCTTACCTGATCTGAGTTGTTAATGTCAATGGTGGACGTGGATCCGGGCAGGCAGTTGAGGAATGACACTCCGTCCTGGAATCTTGTGTGCGGGGACTCTCCCGCCACGTCAAGACACATCATACCCTCCTCATCTTCAGTTAGTATGTAGGTACATACGTACCCTAAGCTAGACACTCTCTTTCCTCCTTGTGACTTCCATCATCGTCTGGTGGGTCGTCGTGGACGTCGTCCTCCTATGCTGGGAGTCACATCCTCTCACTTCATTCCTTCTTCAACTTTCAAAAGCCATGACGAGGGCACGGTATCTTGTGGCGCTGTTATTCGCTTCTCCTGCATGTGGGTTTTCAAGCAATAACAACAATCTTGGTCGTCGGCGAGAATTTCTGATATTCATGACGAAGGATGATGTGGATGGCGCTGGTTCATGGAGGTCCAAAGCAAAGGATTATCAAGCAAATGGGGATAGTAGTACACTACGCACGCTTGAAGAACGTAAACGATTGAATATTGCATTTGTTACAGGAAATGCAATGAAGCAAAGAGAAATTAATATTATACTCACGAATAACGCAGCAACGTCAGCCGATGGCGAGAGTCTTGTTAATTTACGTATACTGGATGTGGATCTACCTGAAATACAAGAAATAAATACCGAGGCAGTTGCAAAGAATAAGGCCATACAGGGGGCACAGCTTGCTGGTGGAGCATGTGTTGTCGAGGATACATCGTTAGAGTTCAATGCATTAGGTGGGATGCCTGGTCCATTCATTAAGTGGTTCCAAGATAGCTTAGGATCTGAGGGATTATACAAAATATTGCAGGCGTATGAAGACAAAAGTGCAACTGCTGTTTGTACATTAGCCTTCTGTCCGTACCCGCATGCAGACCCGGTGTTATTCACTGGACGATGTACCGGCACTATCGTCGAACCAGTGGAGGGACGTGGCTTCGGTTGGGATTCGATATTCGTTCCGGATGGGCAGACGGTACCATTCTCATGTATGAAAACGGAACAAAAGTGTGAACTTAGCCATCGCAGCATGGCAGTTATGAAATGGGCCGATTGGTTAGGGAATAATATCAACGAGTTGTATGATCGTCAATATGGGAAGCCGGCTATTGGGCACAAAGGGTTGGACTTTAGACCATCAAGTAGTGAACAATAATATTTGTTAATATATGCAAAAGCAAAATTGGCAACAACATTGATCTGTTACATTATTTGCTACTTTTCTCTATTTGTACTCAATTACTAGTGACGGAATCAGCAGGCAAATCTGGTGAACATCAAACGAGTTGTGGTTTCTTCCATGATGTTTCACCAGACGTATGATTATAGTAATAAGCTTTTCCACTTTTCGGGTCCGTCGCTTCTTTCCATCCTTCTAAAAGCTGGTCACCACGTCGACTATTGCGTCGATGACAGCAGAAGAAGGCTCGTAACTCATCATCTACCGGATCCACAAGAAATAGAGTTGACACAAGACCCACATATATAGCATTCAAAGCAGCTGCTAACCACTCGAATTCATATTGCTCATCTGTAGCAGCAAAGATGATAATGGACGTAAGTGAAAGTAATCCAACGACTGTAAATACAACCTTATGGAGCAGGGGGTACTGCCTTTGATTCCAAAGTAGGATTGTATGTAATACTTCATACAACCCCGCACAGATAAAGTACATGAAGGCTCCAATATAGTGCATCATCCGTGCACCATCGTGTAGGTAATTCACATCAAACATGGCAAGTAATATAAATCCACAGTAAGATAGTATGTTGGACATGGCAGCAATGAAGTTGATTGCACGCATAACCAATGATTCACTCTTCAATCGACGATGGTAGACATTGATTTGTATATTCCGCATAATTGAAACCACAAACATTAAGGTAGCACCACATGTTATAACCAACAATACCTCTGCCTTTGGAGTGTAACTGGCTAGGCATAGTGATATGGATGTCTCAGCAATTTTTACACCGTCGCCAGTATTGAATGCTAGAAGGAACAGTACCGCTAGGACTATGGAGCATGCTGCAATTGGAAGGAGGAGAAATATCCCACGGCTGATTATACCGCATGGACCAGATGATTCGCTTTTTGTCGTCGATGATGATGATGTTGGCAGGAGTGGAGTCGCCTTTGAGTTTGGAGTCACCTTCGACCCTCTACCGCTTTTCGAGGTACCCATCGTGTTAACGACTATTGAGCTGATTACTGAAGTCAAGGGCGAGTTTGAAACAACAGCATTCGCCGCGCCTCTCCTCCGTTCCGATGTTGTCCGACAAGACTGACGAGTTTGAAACAGGCCCCGCCCCGCCCGCCTGGCTTCTCAACATTTCTGTTCTAGCTAGAGTGAGAAACGAAACAACTGCCCGTATCCACGGCGAAGCACCTTCCGTACCGCCAGGTGTGAACAGCAACATGAGGCGGTCACCACGGCATTTCCTTACCATCGTAGGCACCGCTGCCTTTATTGTGGTAGCAATCATTGGTTTGATTGGATTTGTCTCGGCGGTATGTAGTATTTTTCATCTTATTTTAGGCACATGTGGCATTAAATTTATTCTTCTTGTGTTGCTGACTTTCCGATTTGGAATGATAAATAATTAATCAGGAACCTCATTTAGATAATACGAATCGTCACAATGCATTCGTTCAATTCTGTACCCAATGAGGTATGAAGGTAAGGTTCTGGAGTTTCATTGAGTGATTATTTCGTATTTGTGTAAACATACTTCTCAACAAATTTTCACACTCATCTCATGTGCTAACATCAGGCTAGCTTCCTAAAACTCCGTGAGATACTCCAGAGTGAGTTCCCAGGACAATGGAATAGCTTTCAGGGTGATAATTATCCAGCACCAGAGTGGACAAGTTATGCAGGAAAAATCATTTCCGCTGTACAAATGTTTGCATTGATGGTAGCCTTGGTGGGTGAATCAATTTTTTCATATATACCTGGTTTCAATGGACCACCAGAATTTTATTACAAAATGAAGAACAATCCAGCATTATCGGGATTGATTCTATTCTTGGTGATACCGTCGTATGTGCAGTCATTTGCTAATACGGGGGCATTCGAAATTTATGTTGATGAGAAATTGGTAAGAAATCACCCCATCATCTTTTCCTCTTCAACTGATGTTGTCTTCGTTTTCTCACTTTGGTGCAACTCTACTATTCCTGCACATGCGTGAATGATGTGTACAAAGATTTACTCAAAATTAGCAACCGGAAGAATGCCGAATATATTGGAAGTTTTCAAAGCATTAGAAAGTGCAGGGTTGAAGAGGGGAGCATAAAATCAAAAGGTGTAAGCGGTGCTTTCGAGACGTGAACACAACAGAAAAATCACACTGGAACTTCCTCTCTATATATGGCTGTGAATGACAAGATAGTTGTGATGTTTCAATTGCTATCTTTGAAAGTAAAAATGGCTGTATTGAGATTAAACTACATGTGATGGATGATTGAGAATTGTTGAATAGTTGTGCCATCGTATTATATGTGTTTATACTGCCGAGTTTGTGTTTGTGTTTTGTAAGGTAAATTATGTCGATATTTGATCATGTAAGCAACGACGAAAGTTGGACACGCCTCATCTTCCCATCGGCAGCTCTCAACACTGCCAATTCAACAACCGGCCCCGTTGAAAGGTTCAATTTACCTTTCGGAGCGGCATTTGACCGTTGTGGCTGTATTTGTAATTGTCGCGTTGTATCTATTTCTGTATGAGCCACCGTCATTCCTTCACCTTCGCCACCACGATGATCACCCCGCTCCTTCTCTTTTATTCCATCTACTTCAGCAATAAGACAAAGCAACGTCCTCAACCCCTCGTCACAGTCCATTACACCAAAGTCAACATAGGTCATGCGAGTATGTAATGCATCTGATCTTGATCCGATGGCATGTGCTCGAACACGATAGGACCCGGTGGTATCAATTAGATGAATACTACCACCATCACCTTTGCCTCGACTATCACATGCGGTGGCTAGTAGTCCGACAGTCGAGAGTGATCTACCTCCATTGCCGGAAGCACACTTTGTCAGATAGTATGATAATCCCTTGGCAATACGTTTGTCCATTGCGGACAATGGTGCCGCGTATGATGATGATGATGATGATGACTTATTACGTCTTGGCACTGCCGATGACATGAGTGTCGATGTTGATGGAGGGCAGAACAATCGTACCTCATCGGACATTAATGTACGTGCTGCATCTGCCAAGACTATCCCATCAGTCCTCCATCCAGCTGTTAATAGTGCCATTGACGGGGCACGATTGTCGCGTAATTTATTGTCATGTATAGACTCAATTCGCAGTGGTCCTCGAGTGGAGGGTGGTAGATCACGAAAGTAGGACGATACAACTAAAGACCGTCGACTGTTAGTTTGTGATGTAATTTCCATCGACGTTGTTTCCAATGGCTCTATCACTGACACCGCTTCTAAATCTTTATCATTCTCCTCGTTGCTCTCCACTACTTTCTTCCCCGGGAGATCAATGTCATAATGAAGCGAGACTAATGCGACACCATCTCGACAGACTGCCGCGACACTCAACGGCGAGGCATTAACAAATGGATCACGATGACTTCGCTGATAGTCTAGTCGATAGTCGGCATCGAGTAATGATTCTTCGTCGTCGTCGTCGTCGTCTACATCGTCAAGACGCACAGCCCTTGTTGCTACTCTACTGTTATCATCATCCTCCTCGTCATTGTCGTCATTGTTGATGTCGCCTTCGAGATTGCACGAGATTTTCGACGGACGCGGTAGAGAGGAGAGGGATATGTCAACGGTAGACGATGATAGAGACGTTGACGACGCTGTAGCGACGACGAGCGACACCAATATGGCTGCAATAACGGATCGTCCCATATGTTTTGTTTGGGCTCGTTCTTCGTGAAACTCCACATTTTTCATTCATTTCATCCTCAGCTCGTCGTCTCATCCGTCGTGGACATCATGGGATCGTCTACTAGTAAACAACAGACAGAGGAGGAGGCCAAGGAGAAGGAGGACGAAGAAGTAGTTGTTTGCGTTGACTGTGACAAAAAGACACAGAAGGATCTCCCGTCCGACAATTCCAGTGCAGCCTCGACAGATTGCAAAGAACAATATGCACGAGTGGTAACATGTATGGATAAACAATACAAGAGAGTTGCTCAATGCAAAGATGAATGGAGGGAATTCAAACTTTGTCATGAAGCCAAAAATTCTATCGTAAAGTAGTGGATGGGGGGTGTAAGAGTGAGATGGAGTTGGATGGAGGGGATTTGTGTTTAGGGGGTTGGGGATTGGGGGGGTGAGACCTATGAAACGTGTGTAATGTGTGATGCCGCGATGTTCCGAAACATATCATCTAATTCATTATGAATGAATTACCCAGCCTACCAACAACCAAATATATCACCACCTCCAAATGTCATAGATATCCAAGTTTGGACGTTTACACTGCTTCAACAACTCCTTCCGGCAGGAAATCGAACTCCTCACCAATACCATCCGCCAAACCATCCTCGTCAAAGGTAACCATATTGAGGAGGTCGCCGAAGTCGGATGATTTTGAATCTTCCACAACAGCATCCATAATTGGAACGACCTTATTCTTACGCGGCCTGCCTCTCGGCTTGGGGACTTGAGGCGGCTTGGGAACTTTGTTGGCCTTGGGCTTCTTCGTCTTCGTTGCACTCTTCAATAATGGTTGGTAGGATGAGAATAGAGAAGTATCCCAAAATGGGAGTGGACGAAATTCTTTACCTTGAAAGATAGCTGTTGAATCCTCTAGGAGCATTGATACCGGCCTACACAAATCATATGCTTTTTGAATAGCCGGTCTCCACTTCCTAACCCTGCAATTTACCAGCCAATTATTCACCTGGTGAGAGGAGTGAGGACATGTTTGGATTAGGACGATGACGTGTAAGGAGAGTAGAATACGGCAAAGCAAAATGAATATTTCTCACCTTTTCACTCGCAATTTCAACATTCGCCATAGCGCCATTTTTCACCAAAAAGTTGGATATATGAATGACCATGGCGTCATCCGGGAACGGATTAGCCATGTTGTTTGCAGTCCAACTCATCATTGTGGTTTGGAATAAGTCCTTATTGGTCCCTCCCTTCCATTTCTGTCCCACCGAAGCGGCATGTGGAATATCTGCCTCAACCTCAGTCAGCATATTATACTCTTCATCGTCATCATCGTCAGCTTTCCTCTTCGTGCCAACGATTTGTGGAGAGGGGTGGTTAGGGAGAAAGTTACATAAGACATCATTCCCCAACATAACACCAGGGTTTGCGCTGTTTGTCATCTCCACAATCTTTGTGATCATTTCGCGTGGAGTCAAGGCGACATAACCATAAGGTAAGGGGTAAAGGATGGCGTTGGTGGCGGTGGTTGTTGGGTGAGTGCTCGCCGAGGGACCAGGCGAAGAGATGGTGGCGGAGGCTTTGCGTTTCAATACGCTGAGCATTTTGTTGGAAGTTATGATGCTGGGTTCGGGTATTAATTTTTGAGGAGTGGAAAGAGGCAAGACTGAAAACAAAAAAAACGTTTATATTTTTCATTTTCCTTTTTATTTTCTTCATTTTCATTTGAGAATCTTTGCAAAATGAATTAAATAAGTTATAGAATAATGTCTTCTTACCGAGGATACAGCAGCTATATTCATATCTTAGTTTCCATTAGTAGCTATACCAAGCACTCCTCTTATCGCACGAGAAGATCGTATTTCAAGGACTTCGACTGCAACAAGTTGAATCACATTTGTCAGTTCAGCAAGTATTGGAGCCGCTCGCCCTTGCTCTTCACGGAGCAGGAATAACAGACCTTGGGCAAATTCTTTTGCGGATTCTAATCGTTCCATGGGATTACTGCCTCCAGTTTTCGTCTCACCTGACACAAGTGCAGACTGAAGTACACTTGCCACAATTTTCATCTCGTCCATACGCCTAGTATTTATTGGTCCGTTACCACCTGGCAACGGTCTTATGAGGCCTCTTGACAATCGAAGTAAATTTCTCTCGCCCATGGAGGCCATCCCATCAAAAGCTTCAGCTAATTCATGTATGAGAGGCTCTTTCAGAAAGAGGCCAGTCTTACTTGTCATGAATTTCAAGAAGAGATCAATCGTTTTCCTCGAGACGCTGACTTTATCCTCATTATTATCCTTCGACGGATCATATTTTTTGCTTGCCTTTTCCGCAACGACTAGAAGGTCACGCAAGCGACTCCAATTGATTTCTTTACCCTCGCCGTTTACAGTGAGGAGTCTCACCAATAAGTCATCCAATGCTTTGGGGGTCTCAAATTCACTTTCGGGCGACAGTAGCTGTTTGAGCACGTATGGATATGCGCCTCTAATCAGTCGAAAGTTAGGGTCGACGTCCAAGGCAAACCCTTCTAAAATGGTTAGGCTTCTAATGATTATAAATATGTAGGGGGGAATTTTGAACTAGATGGAAACAAGATTCGTGGACATAAAAAGATAATTTATGAGAGTTGGCACAATGTAAAAGAACTGAATGATGAGATACATGATACACTAACCTTGAGTAAATTGTCACGAGATATTGTATCCAATTCTATTTGCAGTTGAGAGAAGCTCAGCTCGCTTGCTTTATTCGTTCCACCGGTAGCATTTTTTAGCGCTTTCCTTAACCGTGGTACCAGCATATTTACTTGAGTTGTGTCCTCGAGAAATCCAAGCTGTACATAGTTCGAAGTGGATATGTCAAATATGAGACAAATACGAGAGTCCACATCGAAGAACAAATTTTACGCAAAAGATAAGAAATCTCAACCTACCTTCAACAGATTTTCAGTTGCTAATTCAAGATCTCTATTCTTCAGGCCCAAGACAAGCCCGATCAGACCATACCGATCACTTTCAGGAATATCAGACTGTGGAAAAAGCAAAAGCAAAAACTTGTTGAAAATGATATGCGTCAATTCTTCAGTCTTCAGGTTAATCTTACCATCATTCCAAAGTCTATTACACCTAATGCCAACTGTCCAGTTCCGGGCATGTCGTTTGATGCTTTTCTTGTCCTCAAGAGATTTCCTCGGTGAGGGTCCGAGTGAAACAGTCCTGTCCAAAGTAATTGGTCTGTAGAGCATCGCAGACCTATTCGTACCATGTCAACCCCTTCTGGGCCCATCCATGGACCTTTCGTCCCTTCCACCCACTCCATAACGAGAACTTTCTTCCTGGTAATACCAGTACATGCAGCAGGCACAACGACATCATCCCACTTACCATACAACTTACGAAAACGCTCACAGTTATTAGCTTCCCTAACATAATCAAGCTCACCAAACAATTGCATCCCAAATGTATCTGCAATAGCCACAATATCTCCACCACGGAACATGGATAACCAAATGGCCGTTCTTCTTATGAGGTACATGTCCAATGCAGCAGATGCGGCAACATCTGGTCTTTGTATTTTGATTGCCACAGATTTTCCACCCCATCTTGCTGCCTCTACCTTGCCTATAGCAGCTTCAAGAACCGGACCTGGCCGAATCCTTGCCTTGTATACTTGACCGATCGAAGCTGAAGCAACCACTCGACAATCGTTGTCAAATTCAAACATTTGTAAGATGGGATCAGATTCAACCAATCGACTCAGTCTTGTCGTTTTTCCATTCCGCGTTGTTGTTGTCTGTTTGGAATTGTTAGATTCTTCCATTCGTCGTTTGGCATTCTTTATTCGTGGCAATAGATCTATTAATTCTTCCCTCATTATATTCATGGCATCTATATCAGGACAACTATCCACTTCATCGACCAATTTCCCCAACTCTTCAGCCCAAATTTTACTCTTCAATAAATCAGGACGTAGACTTAATGCTTGTCCAGTTTTGATGAGTGCCACGCTTTTGGATCTGACTAGATGCATGCGTAATTCTTGGCCACGTTTTCTTTTAACGCCTTCATCCTCTTCAATTTTTAATACCTTATCCATCACTAGTCCTAAGTACCATCCCAGTAATGGCAATCCTAACATATTCAATCTCAGTCCAACATCAAACGGCCGTCTGTCATAATAGTCTAGAATCGACTGGGCGTCATATCCCACATCGACGAACGCGGTAGAACGAGTGTTGTATTCCTGCGGCAGAACCCCATTCGCTACGGGAGATGCAGCATCATGCAGCCTTGTTTGACTAATCGATCGGAAAGGAAGCAATCGCTTATTACTATTATTTGTCAGCGGCATTGCTTTTATCGACGAGTAGGCATTCGCATGGATTGAACACATATTATTGTTGTCTCTGATTAATGCAATGCAAAGCACAACGAATAAACAGAATAACAACAACATCAATCCTTTCCGCGTCCTCATCTC
>Ga0247834_1006304_pt1 | contig 13379 bp, 9 predicted proteins | sample LaCruzMarch2015__8_FD_187118 | JGI IMG/M metagenome (GOLD analysis project Ga0247834, IMG submission 187118) | Freshwater microbial communities from meromictic Lake La Cruz, Castile-La Mancha, Spain - LaCruzMarch2015_12m | ecosystem: Environmental > Aquatic > Freshwater > Lake | place: Spain... | reverse complement strand
CAGATTTAGTGCTGCATCTGGCGGCCGAAAGCCATGTGGATCGCTCGATTGACGGCCCAGGTTCTTTTATAGATAGCAATGTTTTAGGCACTTTTAATTTGCTTCAGGCTGTGCGTAAGCACTTTGAGCAACTTCCAGAAGAAAGGCGTACGTATTTCCGCTTTCAGCATATAAGTACCGATGAGGTGTTTGGTTCCCTTGGAGCCACAGGTCGCTTTTGCGAAACAACTCCATACGATCCGCGCAGCCCCTATTCAGCCAGTAAAGCTGCCAGCGATCATCTCGTGAATGCATGGCATCACACCTATGGCCTGCCGGTTGTTATAACAAATTGCAGCAACAACTATGGCCCTTGGCAGTTCCCGGAGAAGTTGATACCGGTTGTGATCCTAAAAGCATTAGCTGGCGAACCTATTCCGCTCTACGGCGATGGTGCAAATATTCGCGATTGGTTATATGTTGAAGATCATGTTGATGCGCTTTTGTTAGTAGCAAGGAAGGCTCAAATTGGTAGAAGCTATTGCGTGGGTGGCCATGGTGAACGTAGTAACCGCCAAGTTGTAGAGGCCATATGTGATTTGCTTGATGAATTAAAACCTCAGGCTGCACCCCACGCACGTTTAATCACCCGTGTTAAAGATAGACCTGGCCACGATCAGCGATATGCAATTAATCCAGGCCGGATTACTGCCGAACTGAATTGGCAACCGCGTCATCAATTTGCCGATGGCCTTAAATATACTGTTAATTGGTATTTGAATAATTTAGCTTGGTGTCAAAGCGTTGGCTATAGCGGTAGCAGACTGGGTGCAATCAAGTGATTTGCAATGATAGTTAGGCTTTAATTAATTCTCCAATCCCTCTTTTTTTAATATTTTATCAAAGCTGCGGGTTTGATTTGGATTTGGTAGCCCCAGCCTGGTTTTCTGTTTTTTCAGGAACGTACGAGCTTGATTTGGTGTTATTTGTTTATTGCGAACAGCATTAAGGAGTTCGCCATCTCGAATTTTTGTAAATTCAGCTGCATTTTCGGGCTGGCTAATTTTTAATGCTCCCACTTGCACCTTAACGGGTTCCAGATTTGGGCTTGATGGCCAACTGGTTTTGGGAGCGCAGGCTGTAAGCGGGATTGTTAAGAATAGAGCCAGAGAAAAAGCTAAAACTTTCATTTGATGGTTGTCAACCCAGCGAATATCCTTTTTATTATATTGCCAAATCGATCCGTTCAAGAATCCTTAATTATTTTTATTTATTTACGCTCACTTGTTTGCAGTCAACAACTGAATGGCCTCCCTATAGCTTTTTTCTAGCCATGGCCTTCTATCAATCTGATGAATTACAGGAACTGGTGTTTTAGATGTATCAACTATCTGACCGTACATATTTATAGGTGTTTCAGGATGATAATGCAGTGTAGTTGCAAATCCTGAGCAAGGGTCGCTGATGGAGTATTTCAGATTCAATCTATTTTCATATATTAATTTTATCAGCATACTTTGATCCAGCCCAAAGGGTATTGCACCAATTTTAGCGATCGCCATATCCAACTCAGCAGTAAAAATTTGAAGTAGCTTAGTTATTGATTTGAAGTCTCCAAGAATTGTGCCACAGCATATAATTAACTCTGATCCGTGCTTTCTTAGGAAATCATCTCCGTTTGGGAAAAAGTTCATAATCCAATCTCTATTTGTGGGGCAATTTTCGATAGTTCTTGGTTCGGAGGCGAAGATAATGCCATTTACATCACCAAACGGATCACTTTGAAAATATACATCTTTGCAATCACTTAGTAATACCATATTATATTTTTCCCGATTGATACTGGCGAGGTATTCAAGAAATGCCTTGTAACGCAGTGTTGCAAATTCTCTTGGATTGTTAAGTTTGGGAATCCTGAGCAGTTTTATTCGTGGAAATCTTTTTAAGCAAAATTGCTCTTCAAGATTGAGGGAATCGCATATTATTGCAAGGTCTGCGGTGGTGTTTAGCAATGCGGATGATATAAATAATGAAAGCTCATTTAAATTGTAGCCAGATGCGCCTCCAATGATTAAATTCATTTCAAGCATTATTTCAAAAGCTATCTTAGCACAGGGACTTTTTGGTGGCTATAAGTTCACTGGCAATCAACTCGAGTTTTTTTGCACTTTCATAAACACTTAAAGATGCAGTTGCTCTTGCCATGCCAGCCTTTGCAATCTGATTTAAATTTTGTGGTTGCTTGCATAAATTTAGGATTTTTTCCGCGAGGCTATTTGGTTCATTTGGTTCGAATAGCAATCCACTTACATTATTTTCAAATAATTCAGCGGCGCCACCAACGCCGCTACTTATTAAAGCGATACCACTTGCCATAGCCTCAGCACCAACAATACCAAAAGCTTCCGGATAAATCGACGGAAATACACATATGTGGTGCAATCTAAAAAATCTAGCAAGGGCCGGCCTGTTGAGCTGGCCTACAAAGTTTACTGAGTCGATATTGTTTTTCTTTAATTGATCTTTTAAATGATTGCAATAATCTTGTTGAAATGAATTTCCTGCAATATTTACTTGAAACTTGATATTTAGTTTTCTCAGTAATAGAAGAGCACTTATTAGGGTATGTGCACCTTTGCTGCTCATTAATAATCCCGCGTAACACAATTTGATCGGATTACTTGTAGTTCCCAGCATTCCTGCTAAGGATTTGCCGTTTAGTGGTTGTGGTAGTGCTCGTTCTGATATAGAATCGCCAAACAGATCCGTTCTTACACCCGGGTAAACGATCGGGATTGTTTTCTTTGTATTATTCATAAGGCCAGCCTGCTCCATGCTTTTACCCACAGCAGCACTTGCAGCTACTAGGGTATAGATGGCGCTTTTTGGCATATGATCTGCGGTAAAAGGAGGATTTACAAATCCAATGTGATGGATTACCGGGATTTTAGCGCTTAGTAAATAATTTAATGGATTGTTACTAAGAAGATCTAGATTTCCCACCAAAGCGGCATCAAAGGGTCCTTCTTTAAGCAGCAGTTTCTCTATAGTTTTGTTATTAATCCATTCAATATTCCTTATTACTTGGGGATCCTTATGAAGATTCACTCCTCCCTGGTATGAACCGCATAATATTAATTTCCTGCATATCGTTTCTCCTGACGTTCCTTTGGTTGAACTGTCACCAAGGTATGATGAATCACTTGTTAGTACTAGTATCTGGTGTCCCCTGGAGGCCAAGCCCCAAGCGAAATCAGCCATCGATCTCCCATAGCCTCCCAACTCCTGGGGGGGATAGAGATTTGTAAGTAGAAGTATGCGCATTAGCTATTTGCGTTTAGATGGCTGTATGGCATTATTGCATGGTTGGCCTTGTAGCCGCCCATGCAAACTGTTCAATGATTGCACTATAAATGCGGATTCTCATTACTATATTGCATCACTGGAACCCCAACGGCGGCGGACGCCACCAGTCTTTGCGATCAAATCCGTTACCGCGAATCCAGGCCTTACAAAGTCTGATTTTAGCGTTCACAAGATTCGGTTCAAATCAATTTCATCTAAACCTGGAAGATCAGGCTGCTTATCCGGCCAATATAAGTAAATCTGTTCATATTGATTTGCACGTATTAACTGACGGCAAAAATCATGTTCTTGATCAATTAGATAATTCTTTTAATGCTTGCATCGAGCGTGTTGCATCAACTGTTGAGCAGCCATTAATGTTAGGCTTTAAAGCCCAGCAGCATCTTGCACTTAATTTGTCTGATCAATATGATTTATATGGTTATTTTGAAGATGATGTTATTGTGCATGATCCTTATTTTTTTTTAAAGGTTAAACGTTTTGCTGAATATTTGGGGGCTCAGAATGTTTTGTTGCCTCAACGCTATGAATTAATGTCCCATCCATCTTCATTAAATAAACTCTATATTGACGGACAGCTTCCAAGGCATGATATCAATGAGCTCATACCTTCACCTCCACCTTCTGTTCTTATGCTAGATGGTTTATTAGGACCAATATCCTTTGAATCACCCTCTAATCCTCATGCTGGTTGTTTCGTACTTACGCACCAGCAGCTTCATTTTTGGACTCAGCAGCCCTGGTGGCAAGATCAGGATTGTGGGTTTGTATCACCACTTGAAAGTGCCGCTACCCTTGGTTTATTAAAATCTTTTAAGTTATATAAACCTTCTTTTGCAAATGCTTCCTGGCTTGAAGTTGAGCACTGGGGAAGCGGTTTCCTTACCCTTATGGCTAGAGCAACTAGAAAAAAATCAACAAATAAGTGACAGATTCTTCATTGCCTTGTTTGGTTTGGGGCTGTAATCCGTCAGCTCAGATCGAGTTTGCTTGGCTTACTTGTCTTTTGGGTAATATGCAACATGTTCAGGCATGGCATTCAACTGAGATTCAACTAACTGTTACTCCACCTGTTGTGTTAGTTGAATCTGGCATATTGTTTCTAGAGCGTTTTCCCAGTGAAGATCGTATTAAGGCACTGAGGAATGCTAGAACGCACAGAATTAATCAGCTGGCCAAAATTACCAATTTTGGCCTAATACATTTAAGCGATGAGCAAGGATTTGATGGCGATCAACTCTATCCTGAGCTGCCACAAGGAACCGTGGTGTGGCGTAATTTCCACTATCCGCGTTTCCAATCTAGTTCATTTATTAATTTTTTCCCAATTGGTCCTAGAGTTGAATTGTTAAAAGTTAATTCTACAATTAATTCCTTATTGAGTGCTTCCAAGCGGCAATTTCCATGGGTCTTTATGGGAACACTATGGAGTTCTGGCACCCGTACACTTGCGGCATCTCTATTCTTGAGGGCATTGCCCAAAGGCTTCTTTTTTGCTGGTAAGAGATTTGGTCAGGGATTAGAGCCATCTGTTTATCGCGAGCACCTTTTATCTAGTGCTTTTTCTCTTTGCCCTGAGGGAGATCGACACTTCGACACTTTTCGCTTATATGAAAGTCTTCAAGCTGGTTGTATTCCAGTAATTGTTGATCAGCGATCTATGGCTATAGTTTTATTTGGATCCAATACTGTGTTACCAATATTTACAAGTTGGCCTGAGGCATTAGAGTGGGTACAATTCTTACTTGCCAATCCCGAGCAATTGGACCGCCAGCAAGAAAAACTTAAATTATGGTGGAATATGCATAAACAGTCACTTGCTTATAGGATGAGGAAATCATTGCTAGGCACCACTGTCTAGGCTTTCCAGTGCGTCTGCTCCTGATTCACCAGAATTTTCCTGGTCAGTTTCGTCAACTGGCACCCCACCTGATTGAGAGGGGCCATGATCTAGTAGCTATTTGCTCCCATGGCAGAACAATTGAATTGCCTCTGCGCCTCTTCCGTTATCCCCCCCCTCAAAAAAACGAAGTCCCTCGTCATTTTGGAGCTTCTCTTTGGGAGGAGGCTTTGCAACGTGCTGAATCAGTTGCCCATTTGGTGGCTGGTTTAATTGGTGAGGGCTGGAAACCAAATTGTATTCTTGCTCACTGTGGATGGGGCGAAACCCTTGGTTTGGCTGAGCTACTGCCTGATGTACCCCAACTTCTTTGGCCAGAACTGTGGGTTCGTCCCGAGCATGGTGGTTATGGCAGTGATCCCCTCAAACCTCCGGTTGGATTACCCCAAAAACTTGAACAGGTGGGTCGGAATGCGCTTACGAGGGTTGCCTTAGATCATGCTAGAGGATGGATCGTTTCAACTCAACATCAAGCAAGGAGTTTTCCTTCAGATTTGCAATCTATAAAGATGCATGTAATTCATGAGGGTATTGACACAGAAATAATCGCACCAAATCCTTCAGTTAGCTACGAAGTTTGTGGAATTACAATAGATCGTTCTGTTCCAACTATTACATTTGTGAATCGAAATTTTGAACGACTACGCGGTTTTGATTTTTTCATGCGTGCTTTACCTTTTATTCAAAAGATGCATCCAGGTGTACGGGTTCTTGTTGTTGGTGATGATCAGCCGGGATATGCTGGGCCTCCAGTTGGGGGAAGGCCCCTTAGAGAAAGTATTCTTAACGAGCTTAATGGCCAGTTAGATTTGGGGCGTATTCATTTCCTAGGTAGAATCCCACATCCTCAGCTTACTGCCTTAATGCAAGCAAGCTGGATTCATGTTTATTTGAGTTACCCTTTTGTGCTTGGTTGGAGTTTGATTGAGGCTATGGCATGCGGATGTTGTATTGTGGGTAGCTCTGGAATGCCAGTTGAGGAGGTAATTCAGGATGGTGTTGAAGGCTTTTTGGTGCCAATGGGAGATATAAAAAAATTGGAGCAGCGGATTATTGCACTGCTCTCCTCCCCATCCTTAAGGCAGCAATTAGGAGTTGCTGCCCGCTTAAGATCCTTGGAATGGTCGCAAAACGTTACATTACCCCAAGTTACCCATTTGATTGAAGCGTTGTGAATAAACACTTGTCTCCTCACCAGTGGTTAAGGCATTGGCTAATTCGCACCCGTTGGCGTCGCTGGTTGTTACCAGCTGTGTGTGCTATCCCCTACGCGGCATCTATGTTATGGCTTGTTAGTAGAAATCAGTTTTGGATTGCTCAGATCCTACTAACTCCATTATTGATGGTTTTGATACTTGGCTTGCTCAGCCTGTGGTTGGCAAATAAGGAATTTCGTGGTTAAAAAATTTAAACGATGAGCTCTTTTGTTAGAGTGTTCACCATAGCTCTTTCAGCACAATGAATCTCCCTTCCCAACCTTGGTCTTATGCCCAAGCTGCAGCCTTGAACCACAGGGATGAATTAATGCGATTTTGGTTAGCCGCCCCGGTAGATCAATTGGAACAACTGTGGAATGGAGGTTTAGGTCCACTAACAAAGCAATTAGTTACAAAATTGGATTCAGGCACTAATTTTAATGTGCAGCAGAGGTCTTTGCGTGACGAGCTCAACCAAAAACTTGGTCAAATTGGTTTAACACAACCATTTGCCCATCAGTTGTTGATAGCTTTGTTTCTGGTTTCACCCCCTGGCTTATTTAAAGTTGCTAATGCTTCAGCCGTACTTCCCACTTGGCTCTACCTTTCATACCAGGAGCTTTATGAAACTCCTTCTAAGCAGCAGGCTGTATCTAAATCTCAAACAGTTCTAGGTAGCTCTAAACCTGCTGCTGTTCAAACTTTAGGTGATTTTGGCTCCGTACCTGATCCTGATTTTGGTATTTTCCCAAATTCGTTAGATGATTTGGTGGGTAATCGCATCCAATTAAACCGCCTATTGGGGCTATCTAATCTTTATTATATTGATCCTGAAGATAGAGAAATTGCGCAAGAACTATTATCTCTACGTCGTTCGTTAGCTGAATTAATCAAACGCTCACCTGAACCCAGCCTTGAGGCCATATGGGCCACTGATTTAGGTGATCGTTACTGGGCACTGGTGAGATCTGGAGTGCAAAATGAACCCCTGAATTCTATTGATCAAGCTCTTCTTGATGAATCCACCCGCATGCTTTCTTCTGATAATGGAGGAGGTTTTGGAACCCCTGGAGCAATAAATGCATTATTGGTTGCAATGATGTTTTTTAAACCCGGCTCAATGAGGGTAGAGGCTGCAGAACAAAAGCTACCTGGGTGGCTGCTAAGTGGCTATCAAGGGGTTTATGAACAGCCTGCAGTTGCTAAGTAAGATTTAATTATAGATAGATTTGAAAATTTTAATTTCACACACTAATTATCCAGCTCAATTCCGTCGTTTATTGCCGGGATTGGTTAAAGCTGGTCACGAAGTGGTATTCCTATGCCAAGGTCGTGAGTGGCATGCCCCAGCTGTAGAGAACTTCAAGTTAATGGTGTATACCCCCCATCGCGCCGGAGGAGGTGCCGTCATACACCCATATCTGCGGCGTTTTGAACAGGCTGTGCTTCAAGGACAAGCAGCTTATAGGCAGGCAGAAACACTTGCTAAAACCCACTGGTATCCAGATTTGATAATTAACCATGTGGGCTTTGGTAGTGGCTTGTATTTGGGTGATCTATTCCCAAATGCAAAAAAGATTGGGTTATTTGAATGGTACTACAACGCAGAAGGTGCAGATGTTGATTTTATAAGAAGAGGCCCTGTAGATGCTGAACGTAAACTCATGCTACGTACATGGAATGCTCAAACTTTGTTAGAGCTTGCTAGTTGCGATAATGCTGTTAGCCCCACAAAATGGCAACGAGATCAATTCCCTAGGCATCTTCGATCCCATCTCACAGTTATTCATGAAGGTATTGATACAGAAATGCTCGGAAACTTGCGAAGTACCGGCATGCCATTGCCGGAGGCACTTAAAAACCAGCAAAATTTAGAGATAATTACATACGTGAGTAGAGGTTTTGAGGAATATCGTGGTTTCCCTCAGGCAATGCTTGCAATTGCTGAACTGCAACGCAGGCGACCAAATGCCCATGCTTTGATTGTTGGCCATGATGGTGTTGCCTATGGAGCCAATCGCAGTGACAACCGTTCATGGGGTCAATGGGCTGTGGAGGAAGCGGGTTTAAATATAGATAGAACCCACTGGCTCGGTATTCTGCAAGATGCTGAATATCATCAAGTGTTGGCATGCAGCACTGTTCATCTCTACCTAACGGTTCCATTTGTTTTGAGCTGGAGTTTGCTTGAAGCAATGGCTGCGGGTTGTGCACTTGTAGCTAGTGATACAGCGCCTGTTCAGGAGGTTCTAGAGCACGGCCGCTCAGGTTTGCTTGTTGATTTTTTTGATCCCTCAGCCCAGGCAGGAGCTATTGAGTACTTATTGGATCGTCCATCGGAACGCGAAAAATTTGCAAATTGTGCAAAAAGTCGCGCCGGTAATTACAGCCATAGACTGGGATTACAGGCCTGGGGCAAGCTGATTGGTGATGAATTCACGATATAAGGACAATCCCCACACTGGATATGTTGCCTAAATCCATCCCTTGTCGTACATTAGCTGGGCTATGCAGTATTAAGCTGCAGCCCACCGCTCCCAATGTGGGTGCGAAAGTGGTTTCCACAACAAACCCACATCAGTCCCCTAACCAAGATGACTTCAAGCTTCAACCAGATCATTGGAACCAACACGCAGAATTTCATCAATTCACCCACTGGAGCCGACTCAATCGTTGCGTTAGCCGGTGATGACTGGGTTTTTGGAGTTTCCGGTAAGGACAGGGTGGATCTGGGCGACGGATTCGACACACTTACCCTCTACTCGCTCACTCAACAGGGCTACGCTGAATCTCTCAGTGGTGCTGAGTTATACGGTCAGTTGGGTAACGACAGGTTAGACCTATCCATACCAGGCAGAAGCCCAGGTGAGGTGTATGGTGTCACTAGTACAATTGTTGACGGCGGAGAGGGTTTAGATACAATTATCGGTTGGGCCAATAGCTTGCTTTCTACTATTACTGGCGGACAAGGCAGTGATAGTATTAATTGGCGGCCAGCAATTATCATAAATGGCGACACTATTCCTAACACAATATCTGCTTCACTTGTTCAAGGTGGTGAAGACAACGACACAATAACGCTAAATGCTCAATATTTATATGCTACAACTGTTTATGGCGGCGATACATTAACTCCACAAGAAGATTCTGCAGACGCAATTGTAATTGACGGCTATGCAGATCCAACAGCAGGTGGAGGTTTTACTGAGGTTCTAATTGAGGATCTCACCGTAAATGGTAATGCAGGTAGTGACTCAATTCTTGTTGGTAATCTCTCCGGCGGAGCTCGTTTCATTTACGACTCAACAATTCGTGGTGGAAAAAATAATGACACATTGAATATTGGAACTCAATTTGATATCGCAGGTTCTACCATTTATGGTGATAGCAATAATGATAGTATTTTCATATCGACAGGACGATCTATCGTATCATCCAATATTTGGGGCGGCAGTAATACTGATACAACAAATGATCTAGCAGATTCAATTAATATACAAGCAACTGAATCGATTTTGCAATCATATGTTCAAGGTAATGCTGGCAATGATCAAATAACCGTTTCAACTGCCCTATTGGACAGTTCAACAGTCCGTGGTGGACGTGACAATGATAATTTATATTTAAATGTTACTACCACTGTAACAAAATCTCAAATATTTGGAGATCTTGGCAGTGATACAATTACAATCACAACCGCTAACAATTTACAAGCCTCCACAATTTACGGCGGTAGCTTCACTGATACAACTGATGACTTAGCCGATTCCATTCAAATTTCCATATCACAAACTGTTAGTGATTCATCTTTCAGAGGTAATGGAGGTTCTGACATAATTCATTTCTCTGCCGCAACTTTTATTTCTAGTACAGTTGAGGGTGGTGCTGACAATGACACCTTAATTTTTGATGGAACTGGTTCTTTTACTAAATCAATTCTAGCTGGTGATGCTGGAAACGATTTTATTCAGTTTAATCACTCTAGTTCTTCAATCAAATCTTCCACTATTTATGGTGGTAACAGTACTGTCACTACCACTGGTAATGACACCATTAAAATAGACGGTACTGTTACATCTTCATTGTTAGATGGAGGAGTTGGATCTGATCAATTTTCAATCCTTGGTAATATTGTTTCAACTTCAGTTTACGGCGGATCTGGTGGCGATACTCTCCAATTAACTGGAATCTCGTTCAGTACTATTACAGCTGATGCTGATAATGATTCCCTAGCAATCATTGGTGGTGTTACATCATCCAGCATTGATCTAGGTGCAGGTAACGACTCTGTTTCTTTGGCTGCAGGAGCTAATTTCCTTAGTTCAACATTGTTAGGTGATGCTGGTAATGACTTCTTCTCAATTATTCCAAGTATCTCTGTTTCCAAATCCTTGCTTAATAGCGGAGAAGGAGCAGATACATTGCTTATATCAGATATTAAATCTTCTACCATTGATTCAGGTACAGAAGCTGATTCATTAGCCTTTACCGGTGGTGTTTCAGATTCATCTGTTTCCCTTGGCGCCGGCAACGATACAATTTCAGTTATTGGCTCGGTTTCTGGCCTAACTACTGCATCTGTTATTGATCTTGGTGAAGGTAATAACCTTGCAACCATTGGTCTTTTCCTTACCAGTAGTACAGTTACTGCTGGTGCAGGCAACGATACACTGAACGTTGCCACCGTGGATAAATCACTTCTTAGCCTGGGTGATGGTTCAAACCAGATCCAAGCAACTAACTTCAGCTCTTCAACATTTACCGGTGGTTCTGGTAGTGATACTCTTAATATTATTTCTAGTGCAACGAGTTCCGCCTTCACATTTGGAGACGGTAACAATTATATGAGTGTTGGTGTTAATTTACAGTCAAGTACTGTAACTGCTGGATCAGGTAATGACACTATTGCCCTAAATCTTGCTACTAAAACTAATTTTACTCTTGGCGAAGGTACCAATAGATTCCTTGCAGCTAATGTAACCACTTCCACAATTACTGGTGGCAGTGGAATTGATACATTATCAATCACAGATGGTGTTTCCAACTCGTCTATCTCTACAGGTGATGGAAATAACTATATAACTGTTGGTGGTTTATTTAACAGCAGCACATTAACTTCAGGCGCTGGGAACGACTCACTCTACTTCTTCTATCAAGTTACCAATTCAACCCTTACCCTTGGGGATGGTGACAACCAAGTAATTGGTTCATTTTCTCAGGATGCTAACTTTACCGGATCAGGTATTTATTCATCCACACTTACCTCTGGTAGTGGTAATGATTCAATAGTGTTTAACCGCGGCTCATTCAATTCAAGTATTGTTTCTGGAGCTGGTAACGATTCACTGCACTTTGGACCTTTTGGTGGATCATCGTCAATATCAGGAGGTGTAAATCCAAGTATTATTGAAACCGGCACTGGTAATGATACTCTTTCCATAGTTAATAATGTAACTGCAAGTAACTTAAACCTTGGTGCCGATAGTAACTACCTCACAATTGGTGGAGCCATATCATTAACAACAGTTACTGCTCTTGAAGGAAACGACACTTTCCTTATTGGTGGAGCCATTAATGCTTCTACAATCTCCGCAGGTGATGGATCTAATGTTCTTAGATTTACATCTGATTTTTCCAGTAGTTCATTAACAGGTGGTACTGGTAACGATTCCGTGGTTCTCGGCTCAGCGGCTAGAGACAGTATTAACTTAGGTGGAGCAGGTGCAGATACTCTTTCAGTTGTTGGTGGAGTATCAAACAGCTCTATCACAATGGGTGCTTCTAGTTATGTAACTGTAGGTAACACGTTCATTTCCAGCACTTTAGTTGGTGGAGCTGATGGTGATACTTTCCTCTTCGGTACTGGTGTTTCAAATAGCACCATTACCCTTGGGGCCGGCACTAATCAATCAACTATTACTACTAATGCAATCAGTTCTAACCTTACTGGTGGGGCAGGTAACGATTCCATCCGTGTTACAGGTTATCTAGAACGAGACACACTCAACTTAGGTGGAGCAGGTGCAGATACTCTTTCAGTTGGTGGTGGAGTATCAAACAGCTCTATCACAATGGGTGCTTCTAGTTATGTAACTGTGGGTAACACGTTCATTTCCAGCACTTTAGTTGGTGGTAGTGGTGATGATATATTTGATATTAGTAACTCTGTAAGTAGCTCAACTATTACTTTAGGTGATGGTGATAACCAATTTTATGGTGAGGATTATACATCAGTGACTCTTACTGGTGGATCAGGCAATGACTTTATTGCAGTTGATTTAACAGCCCTGTCGTCAAGCTTTATTTTGGGAGATGGTAACAATCAGGTTGGAATTAAACAACAAGCTTCCACTGTAACCATCACTTTAGGTACTGGAAATGACACAGTTATTTTAGATGGAGGAGCTACGGCAAGCACTATTACATTGGGAGCCGGTTCTAATTACTTCACAGCTGGTGGGTACATGATGAGTAGTACTGTATTAGGTGGTTCTGATAATGACCTTCTGCGCTTTACTTCTACCGATACTTCTACTATTACTGCTGGTGCAGGAAATGACTCTGTTTCATTCACAGGGGTAGCATCTGGCTCAAGGATTGATCTTGGTGCTGGTTCAGATTCATTAATATTTGATAGTACCTCAACTATTAATGGCGCAACTATTCTTGGTGGTGATGGTGGAGATACTCTTACCTTCTTAGCTGGCTTTAGTGGTACAGCTACTGGCAGATCCGCGTTTAAATTGGATGCTGGAGCAGATAATGATTCTATCTACTTCGCTGGTGTTTCTGGTGGTTCCACTATCCTTGGTGGTTCCGGTAACGATAGTATTTACTTTGCTACTGCCGTTTCTGGCCTGGTCTCTGGTGGAATTGGTGATGATTCAATAACATTTACAGCCGGTCAATCTCAGAGTGCAACGTATTTCTTTGGATCT
>Ga0247834_1006298_pt1 | contig 13391 bp, 16 predicted proteins | sample LaCruzMarch2015__8_FD_187118 | JGI IMG/M metagenome (GOLD analysis project Ga0247834, IMG submission 187118) | Freshwater microbial communities from meromictic Lake La Cruz, Castile-La Mancha, Spain - LaCruzMarch2015_12m | ecosystem: Environmental > Aquatic > Freshwater > Lake | place: Spain... | reverse complement strand
GAAGATTCCTTTGTCTTCCAGGAACGGGAACAATGCTCCCGCCTTTTTGCTTCTCTATCAATCTCCACTCAGAAGCTTCGTCAACATGGGCAAACGAGCGAAGAAGGCACCAGTACAAACGAAGAAGAAGCAGGCACTCGCGAGACGATTTAAATGTCCATTCTGTGCCAATGGTAAGTAGTCCTCAACTGTGATGGGTTTGTTTTTGCGGACGCGTCTCTCTAATCATGTATTCTTTATACATTTGTATATTCCTCGAATCTCTAAATAAAACAGAGGATGTAGTCGAATGTAAAATGGATCTTTCCAAGGGTGTAGGTTCACTCAGTTGTCGTATGTGTTCCGCGTCCTATGAAATGCCTATCCATCATTTACATGAACCAATTGATGTATTTAGTGAATGGTTGGATGATTGTGAGGCAGCTGAGCGAGGAGAGGTTGCAGCTGCGGCATCGTCATCCCGTCGTGGTGGTGGTGGTGGTGGTGATATGAGCAGGGTGGTTCATGATACCAGTCAAGATTATGACGACGATGATGATGACGATGACGAGGAGGATGATTTGCCACCAGCTTCGGGATTGGGAATGAAGAATAAATCATTACCCATAGAAGAGGGGAATAAGAAGAGAAAGACGTCGGTTGCTGTTACTAATTTGGGATTGGACGATTCAGATGATGATGACTCAGATTGAAACTTTAAAAATTGTATAAATGGAGGAAGGGGAGTGAGGTCTGCTGATGTCAGAATAGCGCTATTAGAGATGGATTAAGGGTATACGGAAGAGCATTTGTGTAAGCTACAAATTGGTTCTCTGACCTAGTTTTGATGAGGAATGTTGCTGAAGATGTTTGGAGAGAACCATACTCATAACACTGAGACTCTATAGGGGAAATGCGATTTCTTCAGGGAGAGTCCCCAAACTTTAGTTGCTATCAATTAATCATAACAAGCAAGTGCCAGTCTCTCTTCCGCGTCTCGTCACCAATATACCCTAGATAGAGTTGCGTCTCGCTGCGAGACCTTGCGAGACGAGACCGTGGTCTCCTCCTGGTACGTACGATGGTACGATAGGTCTTGTCTAAAAAAAAGCGGGTTTCCGTTGGAGAAAGAAACGAAGGAGCTGACAGTCCACCATGTCGTTGATTAAATCATGAATCTACGAAGTACATAGAGGTACGATCATCAACTAACGACGAGGAGGAATAAATTGCTGCTGCTGGACCAAGATTGGCGTAACGCGTAAATTCCGTAGCATTAATTCAAAGTCTTTAATTTCGAGTTTAGCGAATCGCTGCATTCCCAACATGGGCATCATCACGCGGGAGGGACGTGTTCGCGTCATGAAAGGGATCATGTCCAAGTTGGGTTCTAGAGAGGACATAACATCTACCGACGAGTCATTGTCCGCTGGCGCGGAGGGGATGGAAGGGTCGTCGTCTTCGTCGAATAATAAACTGCCTGCGGCGGAATCCCGCAATCCCTCTTCCAGTACTCACTCATCTAGTGGGAAGGCCGCTGGAAATGGTGGTAGCGGTGGTGGTAGTAATGAGGGTGGAGCCGGTGGTGCTGATAACACCGAAGAAGTTGAGAATGCTGCACTACAAATTGCCGACCCGACAAACCATCCACGTGCACTCAAGGTCCTATTCCTATCCTCAGATACCGGTGGTGGACATCGAGCATCGGCCACATCTCTCGCACAACAATTTGAACAACTATTCCCCGGTTCATCATATGCATTATGTGACATTGTCCAATTGGACGGTCCCCCTCCGTACAATATGCTTGTCAAGACATATAAACACCTCAGTGCACATCCACAGCAATGGAAACTGGTATATAATGTTTCGAATACACGTGCATATGAAATGTTAGCCGACGTACACATGAAAAGTGCCATGGAACGTTCTGTACGGAAGCGTATATTAAGTTATAACCCCGATGTGGTGGTAAGTGTCCATCCATTAATGACAAATGTACCAGTACTGGCATGTCGGAATATTGCCAAGGAGACTGGACGACATTTACCCATCTTTACAGTCTGTACTGACCTAGGATCGGCACATTCCATGTGGTTTGCGAATGGTGTCGAGAAACTATTTGTGGCAAGTGACGTTATTCGAGATTTGGCCATGCAACGGGGGAAGGTCCCATTGGAGAAGATCATTATGAGTGGGTTGCCCATACGACATGACTTTGCAGTACAGGCCACAAAGATGGGGGATCGTCATAGCTTAGAAGGGAGGGAATATCGTACCTTTGTCCGGGAGCAGCTTGGTCTTGGTCCATATGCTAATAATCGTACTGTTCTTGTTATGGGTGGGGGAGAGGGATGTGGCCAATTAGCGAACATTGTCGATGCGCTTTACCTCCAATTTGTCGAACGGGGTATGGATGCATTAATCCTTGTGGTGTGTGGACGGAATGACCAATTAAAGGATTCCTTAGTAAAGCGGGATTGGGAGGGGATGCGAGAGAAGTATCTCGTGGCACGTACAAATGGGGTGGACTTTGATTCGTGTGTCGGGTTGTTGAGTGATGTTGGTTGCATCGATGGTGGATATATGGCACAAAATATACGCCGAATCATTAGTACACCGATATTACCGTCTAGTATAGGTGGTTTGGGGATGTCACTGAAGTCGATGAACGGTCCATTTGGGGCGTTTAGCTCGTCTGCATCCACAAACAATTTGGATGCTCCGAGTAATAACACAGGGGATGGGCACGCTGTCAGTCTTCCTCCGACTAGGTCGACATCACCAACTCAATTCGATATAAACGCGAATGACAGCGTTGAGGTGGTAACACAGAGCACTGCCAATCGACACGATTTGGATGCTCTATTAAAGCCACTGGCATCGACTGGTGACTTAGAGGTCAGCTCAGTTGCTGAAAGTGTCGCAGGTGGAGATGACCTGGACACTAAGGCAACCACCAATGATTCTGTCATTGAGGCAAAGGTTAAAGTTATTGGTCTTGGATTTATTACAAATATGGCTGAATATATGGTTGCGACGGATGTACTCGTGAGTAAGGCAGGACCTGGAACAATTGCCGAGGCAGCATCACTCTCCCTCCCCGTCATGCTAACGAGTTTCCTACCTGGACAAGAAGAAGGAAATGTTGATTACGTTGTGGAGGGTAAGTTTGGTACCTTCGTCTCTGACTCTGACCCCCAGGCCGTATCTGATGTTGTGGCCACTTGGTTATTGGATGAAGAGAAGTTACGTGAAATGAGTATTAATGCACGTATGCGAGGCAGACCCGATGCGGCCGCAGAGATTGTTGATGCGATAGGTGAGAGTGCCCTGAGATGGAGGAATGAGCATGATGAAATCGAAGTACTAGAGGAGACGGTCGGTAGGGTGAATGAAGGGCTAGAAGAAGAGGAATAGGCCCGGCCTCCGTCATTTCCTATAGTCTTGCTGTAATAAATGTGAATGAGTGACCACCGTCAGTCAGCTAGAATACAGTAATTATCATAATGAATTGTTTTATGTTACAAGGTTTACTCATTACCATCAATCAATGATCAACTTTTCTTCCTCTTGCTCCTTCATTCTTAACTGTACCCTCTCCTCGCGTCTACTCCAATAGATGTCCACTACAGAAGAACCCACAACTTCATCCGCTGACTTGTACCCATTCTCAACTATGATATCTGCAAGCTCATTCCGAATACGACTTACCACTCCTGGTCCCTCGTATACCATCATACTGTAAATCTGTACAAGTGACGCGCCTGCCTTTAGTTTGTCATATGCATCTCGACCAGACCCTATACCACCCACACCAATGATTGGGACTTTGCCATCGGTTAATTCGTACATGGTGCGAATGCATTCCGTGGATTTATCTTTAATGGGTGCTCCCGACAAACCTCCAATTTCTTTCCTATGTTTCGATGAGAGGATCTCAGGACGAGCATTGGTCGTATTAGTTACGATCATACCATCAGTACCGGTCTCCATAACAACATTTGCCACATCTTCCATTTCCTCTAATGCCATGTCCGGGCTAATTTTTACAAACAAAAGAGCATGTGGAGCATATTCATCTCTAGCTTTGAGAGTAGCCGATAACAGTTTCCGCAATGGTTCACGTTGCTGGAGTGACCTAAGACCCGGTGTGTTCGGAGATGAAACATTAATAACAAGATAATCGGCATAGGGACCTAGTTTTTGTATCCCAATGGTATAATCCTGCAATGACAAACAATAATAAGTAAGAAATAGTCCCTAAAAGGCAAAATGGAACGATGATTTGGAAGCAGGCAGAGCATTTCTTGGACTCACCCCAACTTCGTCCTCACTGGTTTTGTTCTTTCCTAAATTAACTCCAAGAACTCCTGTCCTTGGTGTTGTTGTCACGAGTCTATTCCACACCCATCCTAGCCCCGACAGTATTGAGTCAGCCACAGCCGAAGCCGCAGCAGCAGCAGCATTCGACGACACCTTTTCTTGCTCATTCTCCATTTCTTGCTCATTCTTCACATCCTCCTCATCCATCATATCGTCGTCGGCAATAGTCGTCATTGTATCGCCACTACCACGTCCTTGATAAATTCTTCTATAATTACTCAAATATCCTCTCACATTATCAGCACCCTGTGAATTAAACCCATATCGATTAATCACACCCCGATCCTCTACTAGTCGAAAGCTACGTGGACGTGGATTGCCAGGCTGTGGTAATGGCGTAACACTCCCAATTTCAACAAATGAGAATCCTAAATCGAATAAGCCAGGGATGGCTATACCATCTTTGTCAAATCCTGCGGCTAATCCAATCGGGCCTGGAAATTGCAATTTCCTCCGTTGCTGCTTATTCTCCTCACCGACATCATCTTCATCACCGCGAGCAGTTGAAGCACCTATAATTTCTACCATCATATTAACTTTACTTTCATCCCGATTACTTCCTAACCGACTTAGACGTGGAGCCCATCCACGTCGGACCACATCGAGTGCTATATGATGTGCATCTTCTGGATCCAAGAATCGTCGACCAAGCGGGGTAATTATTTCGTCATAGAATCGATGATAGACTATGGATGATCGTCCTTCACTTGGGAGGTGAGTGGTGTATTCGACTATGGCGACGGTGGTTATGGCACGTAGGGCCGTCGAACGAAACTTATGTTGGATCGACATCGTTATGCGGGAGTACTACCGATATCTACCGGTGTGTCTGTGTTGTGGGCGGGGGGGCGCGAGGGGAGGGGAAGAGAGAGGAATCCTCTTTGCCCACAATAATACTTCATGCCACTTTTTTTTGTGGCGATGGATTTGAGGATGAGGTGGCGGTGCTCAACGGGTGAAGCGGCGAACAACGGTTAAACAAAATTGTGAGACAACGGTTCCCTTCGTACGATACGATGCCAGGATTGAAAGTCCATTGCCACTTGCTACCCCTGCCTGCGACTGATTGTAGAACCCACGTCTACAAGTCTCTCCACCACATATATTGACAATCGTTAAGTAGAATGAAGTCGTCTACGCTCGCAATCCTCCTCCCCGCAGCTGCTATGGCGGCCGCTGATGCTCAAATCATGACTTTTCCACGGCGTATTCGTCAGGAAGGCATCGTTGCTGATGGCAGTGGACAAGCACGTCTCCTACGTGAGGACATCATTGATCAACCTCGTGCCCTACGATTCGACATCCCAGGAAGCATGTCGATGGCATTAACTGAGGCTGAATTCTCGATGTCGATGGGATTGACTGAGGCTGAATTCTCCATGTCAATGGTGGCCCCGCTCTCTCTTGCAACCTTTGAGGGGGCACTTCCGACAGACGAAGAGACAGAGTTGCCAGATGGCGAACAGCCAGCGGCACCCGTAGAGGAGAAAGAGGAGGAGACAGAGATTGAAAGTTCAAGTACGATGAAATCAACCCTTTATGTTGTGTCTTTGTTCAGCGCTCTTGTTATGCTGTGGTAATGTACTCATCCAAAATTTAAGGGTATATGTCTTCGGAGATACTTCTGTGAGAAAATCTGCTGTGTCATGTGAGCAAAGGAAAACGAGAGATGTTAGACTATTCCCAATTTTTGTTCACTGAGATTTATAAACTTTCATCTAAGTGATAAGAATTCATGTTATGCGTTACACCGTGTTAAACTCCTGCCTTATAGTTTTGTTTCCCCCTGCAGAAGTAGATACCGAGAGTCGGTTGTATGGTACGTCCTTCTTGTAGGAGCAGGTTTTACTGACGAAGCATTTCATCTAATATACCACCAATTCTGAAGCCAATCGAAGAAGTAAATCCTGTATAGTTTTTTAGGAAAGAGATGAAAAGTAATGTTGGATTTATTCGTTGGCTCGGAGGAAAAAAGTGTCGGATGACGCAAGAGCACAAAGGATCCATGACACTTGGGACTTTCTAATGATTACTTGCTTTGTCGCTTCTAACAAACGACAACACTGTACGTTTTAATGCCCTTCGCCTGCAAAATTTAATAAAACACATCCTCCAATAATCGCAATCAGAGCAATGATTTTTGTAATTGTCATGCTATCACCAAAGTAGTAAAACCCAATCAATGCTGTCAATGTTGTTCCCAGGCCACTCCATATGGCGTAACCCACTGATAAATCTATACCCTTTAAGGCCAAAGGGAAAATAGCAAATGATACCCCGTAGAATACATATATCATAATGGATGGTAATATATTCTTAAACCCATCACTCAATTTCATGGATGTTGTTCCAGCGACTTCAAATAATATTGTTAGTAATAATAGTAGCCAATATTTATACATTCCATCAAACATGGAATCTGCAGTTTCAGTTGCCGTTGTTTCTTCCAGACCTCGCGTACTACTACCATTATGTTGACCATTTATTACGTCGGTGGCAATAGTACCCTCGACAGATCGTGATAATGGATTTGGTGAAAATGGGAAATAATAACGTGATACTGGATTGATTTCAGACTCGATGTCTGTAGTTATTTCCATCTCGTCGTTGCTACAGATGGAGTTGTAAGAATAGGTGCCCATACCATTGGCAACGCAACCAAATTCGAAGAGACATGATGAGGAGAGGGCGAATCTTCGTGGGGGCGGCCAGACCGAGGTCGGGGGAGGAGGATCTGTACGATCATGTGCTGATACATCTTGAAAAAAAGCAAACCCTGGATGCTCAGCCACTTAACTTCGATACATCCTTTATTATTCTTCTGCTGCATTGCTACATCGTACATCATTGTCATGGGAACCATTGCATCGACAGGCAAAAAGTATCCGCCCCCCGCAGTCATGGGTTCAGAAACGATCATGTCAAAGAAAGCACACGGCACAAGCGACGTGCCAGTACAACCGAATCTTCGATGGAATGTTGATCGTAGCGTAGCCGATCGTATTTGCAACTATAACCGACATTACGCAGAGCATTCTGGATACTTCACACAGGTAACAGATTTTCTCAACGAAGTTTCCTCCACCCCGGCCGATGGTGAAATTACATTCTATGATTCCAACACAGGCAAACCACTCTTCTATGCACCTCGTGGTCGAACCATGGCCGAATTTTTACGTGAAAGCCGTAGTCATGGATGGCCCAGCTTTCGTGATAATGAAGTTAATTGGGATGTCGTACGAGTATTGAACAATGGTGAGGCTGTGAGTTTGAGTGGGACGCATCTTGGTCACAATCTACCGGATGGCAAGGGTAGTCGATACTGTATTAATTTGGTGTGCATTGCTGGCAACCCGATCTGAAAAAGAGGGGTATATATGAGAGCGAAAACATTGCTAAGAAAAAATTGTAAACATTATATAGTGGTAGACCCAGGTACCACGAATCATTTCTAGATACTTGACAACTTTCACGGCAGTACTGTTCCTATTCATTATATTATTCAACACATCATTGAGATGAGTCCTACCATGCACGAAATCCAGATTGATAATGCTTTAGCACTTGAAACCATCGATTGATGTTGTGCCATCACTATTGGGTCTGCTTCCACTTCTGCTTCCTGAGCTGTAGTTTCAGCAACAACTGATTGCACAACATTCGAAGAACTAGCACGTGTTTCAGCTTCCTTCTCGTGCATTATCATTTCAGCGATTGAATTTTTAGGTCCGTGTTTATGTAGAATCTCTTTCACCTTCAGACCATCTTTCTCGGCTATTTTCTCAATTAATTCTGTATCTTTGTCAAGAGGTTTTGTATGATTCGTTTGCTGCGTTGTCTTGTGATGCTTCTTCTCAATCATGCCTGGTTCTTGGATCGAATTAGTCTCAGTTTCATTTGTAGGATTATGCTTGTCATGATGATTCTTCTTCGTTGGCCTGTCAGCCTTTGTCTCTGCACCCTTGTGCTTTTTGTGCTTCTTCTTTTCAGTCGATCCGATTGTTTCCTCTTGTTTGGTATCATTTCCGTGATGCATTTTATAAACTACCTCAGCAGCCGAGCCTTTCATTGACATATCTTTCTTCTGTAGAAACCTACCTTTAGATATGTCTGATGATGCTGCTGCGCTGATTGCTGCTGAGCAGACAAGGAGTACAAACATAGATTTCATCATCGTGATTGCGTGGTGGTAGCTTGAGATGTTACAAGTTGTACTACTACGACTTACTCGATTGAGGTGCGCAATGTTGCTCCTCCTGCTCACAGGTTCACGTTCACGAGCTCAAAATAATTAATAGTTTCCTAATACTACGAGTCGGGTAACAACTTGTTTTTTCTCTCCTAGCGACTTCCTAGCGACTTCCCAGCGACTTCGCAGTTCCGGTATTAATTCCATTATTCCCGGGATCTTATCATTCAATACCGGGATTCAATCAAGCCCAACTAAACTGTTTTCTCAAGGGCAGTACTGCTCAGAAGTTGCTAGGAAGTCGCTAGGAAGTCGCTAGGAGAGAAAAAAACAAGTTGTTACCCGACTCGTAGTATCAGAGATGCTGCTGATGGTAGAAGACGTGGCATGGACAACAATGTGGATACAATCAATAGAGATAATGCTGACAGTGATAGCGAAAGCGATGATGGACTTGTCAACTGATTTCACAAGTAAAAAATGAGTTTCACTGACTTCCAACTTCTTTAACTAACACTTTATATTATTTCGTGATACTGTGTATTTCTCGCGTGTTGTTAATGTTGGCCCATTTTATGGGACTAAGTTATCAGATCAAACTGCATGAGTAAAATAGATTTGATTTGACTAAAGCAACTCATCATTCTATTGAAAACACTCTCTTTAAAATCTCTCTTTACAATACTATCATAGATCATATCTACCTAAACAACTATGGTCTTGTTAACACCAACAATGCACAATATCCTTGTGTCCACAATGCAACTACTAGACACGGCTACTTCTGGTTCCAATTTAAACAATGGAGAACATTCGCCGACAAATACTTTCTAAAAAATGAAGAATGATAGTGCTTTTATAGACACTAGACACTGCACACAACATTCTCAATCACAGTTTCTCTAAACAACTTTACCACCTCAGTTAAACATTCTTCTTTGCTGCCTTTGCCTCTGGCGCCTTTGTTGCTTTCGCATGTGGCTCCTTTGTTGCTTTTGACTCAGGCTTCTTCGTTGCTTTTGCCTGCACTGGTTTCTTGGTTGATGTCGATGCAATGGGTTTGTTGGTGGGAGCCTTGGTTGATGTCGATGCAATGGGTTTGCTGGTGGGAGCCATGGTAGGAGTGGAAGTGGGAGCCTCAGTGGTGGCTGATGCACACGTGCCAAAGTCAGAGTTACCTGCTGCAGTAAACTTAGTAGTAGAAAACTCATCTTTGGGTGGATCCACCAATGTACCTACTTGCTGCGCATACAGAACAAAGGTTGGAGCATCGATTACCCCCAAATCTGTCTTCTTATCAGCGGGAATGGTCCCAAATGTAATATAACCGTCTTTGCCACCAGCAATAAAGGTTCCAGTGGAAACTGTGTACGTCTTACCAACATCAATTGCAATCCATTCATTCTCCAATCGAATGTTAATCTCAACACAAGATCTAAGAAAAAAAGAAAATGAAAGTGCGTGGAATGTTGAGAATCAATCAATAAGGCAGATAGTAGAAGAGAGAAACGGAAAGACTAAAAAGAAACTTACACAGGTGTGTCCTTATTATTTGCATCGACAAGGTATCGTAAACCCGCAGCGTATGGGTATGCCCCAGTAGAATCACCAAATAGGGCATTCTTCGTGGCCTCGTTCAAGACTTGGACAATTTCTGCACCTGTCACCTGTAACGCCCAAAGAGAATCCGAAAAGGGGAGAAGCGTTACTGCATCATTGACAGTGTAGTCGCCTGACTGAATTTCAACACGACAACCTCCTGAATTCAAAATGACAACATCTGCATTAGGAATCTCGTGGAGATAGGCCTTGGCAACTAGGTTGCACACTCCTCCTCCTTGATCCTTGGTCTCTTCAGGTGTGCAAATTGTTGAACGGCTGTCACCTGGGATACGCACGTGGCACATACCCTTGGGAACAGTGGCGATTACAGAGCTGCCAAACTTATCAACCTCAGCCTGAAAGACAGCAAGAAGTGTAGCGCTGTCGCTATCGGGAATCATGGGAACCAACGCCTCAATCCCATCAAGATAGTAATTGAAGCCATTGATGAAAGTATCATCAAGAGATTCTTTGGGTTGGTATACAGTTTCATCGTATGGAATCTTGATCGTTCCTTTGCACGATTCCACAACGCCATTTTCATCAAATTTAATGTCAAGCTCGCCGAGGCCCTGGACATCAAAGCAAAAATGAAATGCAAGATTGAGTCATATAAGTCCATACAAAGTATGTCTCGTATTTTTTCACTGTATACTTACATGGGCATAGCACCAAGCGGTGACAATACAAACGTTGTTCGACATAGTAGGATAGGGGCCAGCAACAGATAGAAGCTCACCAAGTTCATGATAATTGAGAGGAACATATGAGTTTTCTATAATGAAGTCGGTAAGGTTCTTGTCAAGCAGTGTGTGACTGTGAGCACCAATGATAACGTCTACGCCCTTAACAGACGATATAGCCTTCATATCAACATCATATCCAACATGGGTCATGGCAATGATCTTATTGATGCCCTTCCCTTCCAACTCAGTGACAGTTGCACTTAATGCAGTGATCTCATCGAGAAACTGGGTACCTTCATCAGGTGAGGCCACATCGGCTGTGTCTTTTGTGGTAAGACCAATAATGGCCACCTCCTGACCATCATAATCCTTTATGACGTATGGAAGGAGAAGGGACGCCAACACTGTATCAGCTGGAGGTATGACATTCGTAGACACAACTTGGGTTGCACTACCGCAAACATCAGTCGTTGCTTTGGTCAAGTTTGTGAGAAAAGTTTCCAGATTCGAATTACCATCATCAAAGTCATGATTTCCCAGAGTCATCACATCAAAGCACATTGGCGTCATCAGCTGCATGTCAGCATATCCACCAAATAGGGTGTAAAAGAGCGTTCCGGAGAAAACATCGCCAGCATGAACTTTCAGGATGGCATCGGCTGTCGATTTTTGTTCCATATCATTAAGCAACGTCATTAGACGAGGGAAACCGCCAATTGTAAGTTTGACTTCAGGAACCGCAGTTTTGTTGATGTTGACAGTAATTTCAGGAGGTAGAGTCTGAGTTTTGATTGAGAGAGTGTCTTCACCAAGATGCGCGTGATGATCGTTCATGTGGAGAACCCTGAGCGTGAAGGAACTCTGACCTGTTACCAAGGTCGGAAGAATGGCAGCTGCTAAGAACTTCATGATCATGATGTTCATTATGATGAAGCTGCTGAACTGTGCTACCTGGATCTGTGTAGGTGTAGTAAGCTGTTCTGTAAGAAGTGTGGAAAGAAAAAGAGGAAGCGTATGACGTTAGACTTTCCGAATCAAATGATAACAAAATCAGCTGATGAGGGTAATCGCGTAAAAGATTGCGTATGTTTGCTCGTTTACTGAAGATATGCATGACAAAGAAAAAGAGGCGAGGATGGATGACTATCGAAAAGATCATGATGCACATCGCTACTCTATCATGAGTGAGAGCCAAATGATTCACGAGCATCAAACGAGTTCCTCTTAGCGAGCAGCTTGCCTCTTACCTCCGAGGTATTCCGTATCTCGAGTATGTCCTTATGTGACGAGAGTGTAGTGAGGATTTGGAGGATCTTGGGCGACAGGGGCTTCGCTTTAATCGGAGTGGACTCGCGAATCTCGAAAGAGACTCTCTTTGGTTCTCGAATCTATTCTCTTTGGTTCTTTTAGTAGGTTTTATGGATCTTGGATCTTGTTTCCCCCCCAACCAAGTGATAGATGCTCATAAATATTTCGAAGCCAAGGTACATGCAACGTTTGAATAGAAGGGAATCGAGCGGAATGCCGAGGGTTGATCCTTGCTCATATCTGTCTATTACTGTAGGAGAGCGATTCCTTGATATGTTCTGTATCCACCTCTTTCTTGTTTTCCATGATGCCTCTGCGGTCGTCGAGGAGACGAGATTACAGCAATCTTTCACGCGCTTACCCTTATCCACTGAATTTGTAATCCTTTCATCCGCAAAGTCTAACATCATACGTCTTATCCTTTCTTTTGATACTTACTGATAATACCTCCACAGAGACACAGCCTCCACAGAGACAGCCTCCACAGAGACACAGCCCACAGCCGAAGGCAGCCAGTTGTAGCAAGCAACATCATGATGAGTATCCTGATCACGATGATCTCGGCAGCAGCCAGTCTTCCGATCTTGGTGGCAGGCCAGAACTCCATGTTTCTCAACTGCGGCATTACCGATTACTACTCTCTAATTGGATCCCCAACATCTGCAAGTAAGAGCGAAATGCGTGACCTCATCAAGGATACACATCGTAATACCGTTCCATACACATCTAATGACCCAGATCTATGGGATGCTTTGATTGATGTTGATGGTTATGATAGCAATGGTGACAAGAAAATCAGGCTCATTTACACCGATACGGAGACAGCGGCAGAACCATACGACCAAGGAAACTGTCAGTATTGGAATCGTGAACATCTGTGAGTTGAATAATAGCTGTGCACAAACGTATGTGTTGTGATCATTCATTTTCTGACTTGTGTGGCTTTTGTTGTTTGTTCATCATAGATGGCCAAAATCGTTAGGTGTGGGTGACAGCGGTCCCGACTACTCTGATATCCATCACATGCGACCTGAAGATTGTAATGTCAATTCGGCTCGAGGCAACCTTCTGTTTGCCAATTACGGAATTGCAGCTCCTGCTTCAGAATGGCTTGCACCGGCCCATCCTGAAGCATCAGCTGACACAGGAAGGGATAAAGTTGCTTTTCAGCCTCCATCACGTAGCAGAGGTGATATTGCCCGAGCACTTATGTACATGGAGTTAAGATATGGAGGAGATGA
>Ga0247834_1006294_pt1 | contig 13402 bp, 18 predicted proteins | sample LaCruzMarch2015__8_FD_187118 | JGI IMG/M metagenome (GOLD analysis project Ga0247834, IMG submission 187118) | Freshwater microbial communities from meromictic Lake La Cruz, Castile-La Mancha, Spain - LaCruzMarch2015_12m | ecosystem: Environmental > Aquatic > Freshwater > Lake | place: Spain... | reverse complement strand
TGAGAAATTTGTATCTAACATATTTCTATTTTCATGTGACCAGTCAAGAGTAAATAGATAAGATCCTTTTCTTTTTACACCTGTAATAGAAATTAAGTCTGCTTGTAATCCACTTAAACGTTCTCTAATTTGAACATCAATATATGAACTAAAACAATCCCAATACATGTGTTCACTTAGTGGAAGAACTTCAGCATCTTGTTTCCAACAAAATGCATGTATAGGTCTTCGAGTCCAGTTTACACCATTTTCTAAAAAGGCCTCAAACAAAGGTACTCGTTTTTGAATTGATGCTACAGAATGAACATCGGCTAATGTAAATTCACCATGTCCTTTTTCATGGTTAAACATAAATTCATTACGAATATAACAGGTAATAGTGGGAATATTAGAGTTTAAATAACTCATTTTTTATCTCTAATTAATAGTTCACCTAATACCTCTAAACGTCCAACTTCACGTTGAAACTCAATTGGTGTCATATTTAATGAAATGCTTTTTAATGTCTTATCAAATTCTTTTGTAGCAGCTTCTTTGTCAAATTTACCTTCAGTTGCTTTTTTATAATACGGGGCTTTTACTTTAAAGTGATGCCAAGTTAATAATGCTAAGCCGCCTTTTTTTTCAGCATTTGAAGCTATTTTAGCAGCACCTTCACCACGTTTTTTAGCAAATTCCTCAAAGGTTTCTTTAACCCCTTTTAATATTTCAAGTAGTTTAATCATTTTTTAAACGTTTAGTTTTTTCTTTAGATGCTTCTTTTTTTGCAGTAATATATTCTAGTCCTTTTTTTAAACGAGCTTTTACTTCAGGATCTTTAGCTTTACTATAAGCAGCTCTAACACGTTGGTGAATTAAATTAATAATTTGTGATTGGCGAGCGTGCGATTTAGATTTAAATGATGTTTTAGATAATGTATCTTTTATATCTTGAGCAGTTTTAAATTTTATACTAACTGTATCTGTTGGATCTTCATCTGTGTATAAACGACGACCTGAACCTTTAGGTTTTTTACCTGTACCTACTTTAGGATCGCCTTCTGATAGGATTTCAGTTAATATTTTAGTTAAAGAAATCATTTTGTTTTACCCCATTTTTTACCTTTACCTGGGTCTTTGCATTGAGCAGGTGTAGGACGACATGAAGGATATTTTGAGCGGGTTTCTCCTTTTTGTCTTCCACAAGGTTTATAACCTGTTATTTTACCATCTTTACGAATAGGTGAATTACAATCAACCCAACCCCCGGTTTTACCAGGTGCACCTTTGCGTTTAAACCAAGTGCGTAATGTTTCTTTAACTTTTTCAAGAATCAGTTCTTCTGTAACTTTAGAAAATCCTGACCCGTAAGGAGCAGCTTTACCTGATTGTGGATCATCTGTTTCTTTGATACCCTTCCAAATATCTCCTTTACGGCATCTAACTACAGCACCTGATTTATAAGCGGAAGGTTTATCATATTTGCGGTCAGCAATACGTAAACATCTGTCTCGTTTTTGTTCTTGAACTATTTCACGTATAAGTTTATGTAAATTGTTCATCTTCTATATTAAAATCTTTTTTTATTTTTTTTATTAAATCTGAAAGTTTTTGGTTTATTTCAGATGCTTTTTTGTTTTTTTCTTCTAATATTTTTTCTTTAATTAGTTGGTTTTGATATTTTTTCATATTACAAAATATTGGATTTACCAAAAACCGCTAAAAGAACTTTTTAGACCTAAAAGCTTGCTGTAACGAGGAAGCCTACAACTCCAGTATGATGCTTTTGTTCTATCTTTTTTATTTGCACAGTCGTGACGTTTTGCAAATGCTCTACGTGCTTCTGGGTTATTTATTTTAGCTGATAGACCTGATGTATCTCCAAAAGATACTTTTTTAATTTTGCCTTTATCTCTAACGTAAACATAGAATTTTTTAGATCCACCACGTTTTGGTTTACCAATTGGTGGATTTTTCTTTTTATCTTCAGCTTCTTCAAGTTCTTCTTCAGCCATAGGAAAATCTAAACGAACTTTTTTACCTTCGTACATTCCATATTCACCTAAATCAGTTTCAAGTAAAATTTCTTTATCATCGTCGTTTACATGGATAATTTCACGTAAATATAAATAACGAGCTTCCGACCATAAATTAAAGAAAGCTTCCGAACCATATCGGAACGTGTTTTCGGTAAGTGGTAATTTATTTACCACGTGATAGCGCAGATTTTCCGATAATATTTCTTTAGGTGCTATACTTTCGTTTAGTACTACACCAGTATTACCTACATTGTCACAATCGTGGCAACCACAATTGCATTTGTCCTTTTTTGGAGGTGTAGATAATACTTCTTTTATAAGTTTGCGTAAACGTTCCATATTAATCTCTAAATAAAGCGTCAAAATTCATTTTCATTTCAGCTGAGGATACAGCTATGTTAGTTAGTAAAGCTTCATTGTCTAAGGCATCTATTTTTTCGTTGGTGATTTCAACAAAATCTCCTAATCCACTTACATTTACATTCAATACATACCCTCTATCTTGACCTAATAAAGGTTTTTTGCTGAGTTTGGTTTTAATCATTACTTTAAGTATTCCACTAGCTACATCTTCAGGGCTAGCGCTTCCACTTAACCTAAGTTCTTGTAAAATAGCTTCTACTCTTTTAAACAGATTTATCACTACATCAAATTGATATTTTTCAGCAAATTCTTTCAATTTAGCTTCTTTATAAAAATTTAGCATTAAACGGGCGGCATCTACTAATTCTGAGGATTTAAATGTGCCGGGGTTAGCAGCTGATTCTTCTGGAAATTTACCTTCTTTTAAAGCTTCTAGTAAACTTTTAAATCCAAATAGGTTACTTAATAAACCATATGATTTTTTATCTCCAAAAAATTTACCTAAGGTAATCATTTTAGAACCATAATCTTTAATTTCAACACCTAGATTATTGATTACCAAATCTGGGTTATCAGCCCCACGTCTGTCTTCTACTTGAAATTTTCCTGTTTTATTATATTGGAATGCCCAATATGTTGAAACTTCACCATTGCCTGAGCCTGCTGTTTGTTTACCTGTTCGGGCTGCTATTGGTTTGACACCAAATAATTTTTTCCAAATTTCACCATCTTTTCCACTTAAATTAAAATCTTTTCCTAGTTCAAGTGGGGTTTGGCAAATAGGAATTTGCTCAACACCTAATGCTTCTTTAATCCTATCGTCGTATTCTGTTTGTTGTTCATTAAGAGGTGTTTTTGTATCAACTACTTCATTTAATAATTTATTTAACAATTCAACATCCTTAGGATCCTTCATATCAGGGTATCCTTTAGGGAATTTATAAGATATGCTGCGTATAAATTGTTCTAAGATATCCATTATGCTTCAGGTGTTTCTGCTGGGGTTTCAGCTGGTGTTTCTTCTGCTGGTGGGGTTTCTGTTCCTGGGAGTTCAGCACTGATTTCTCCACCTGCTTCTCCTTCTTCAGCTTTAGCTCCATAACGTAAAATATTTGCTATAGATTGTGCTGCTCTTTCTTCTTCAGGTAAATTAAGTAGGTAATATTTTTTACCTTCTACTTGAGCAATCCAACTACGTTTACCATAGATCAAATAAAAGTTTTGACCGTTTTGTAAATTAATTCTAAATGTAGTAGGACGTGGTGCAACCCAATCAATTGAAGCTAAAAAGCTATCATATTCTGGGGTTAAAAGATCAACGATAACTTTTTTAAGCTCAGGGAATTTGGTTAGTTCATCATATTGAACTGCCTCTTCAGGTGTTACAGTCATATTTGAGTACACCTGTTTGGTTAACGCCCTAAGTCTATTTGCAAGTTCTTCGCGTGTCATTATTTTTCTTTAAGTTTAGCTAAAACAGCTTCTTTGATTTTATCTTTAGCAGATAAATAGGCAGCTACAGCCATTTTATCTTTTTTCTTTTTTGATTTACCTTTAAATTGTGGTGCATCAGATTTTCTAAAATCTTTAACATACGCACCTGCACCCATAGAAGGTTTTAACTTTTCATCAATAACATCTTCTTGAGCAGCTACGTCAACCATAGCATCAATTTGAGGCTCTTTAGCTTCAAAATCAAGATAATGTTTTGCTGAAACTAGCATAGATTTAGCTTGAATGATTTTAGCTTGCCACCAATGTGGGAAATCAACTTCTTGTTCGCCTTCATATTGATCAACCATTTTATAAAGTTCCATAGCATATTTTCCAATACGATATAGATCTGCTTTAAGCATATGTGGTTCATCATCTTGGTGACCCAAGTCCATGTCTTCATCTAATTCAACTCCTCTTGCTTTAAGAATATCAGCTTGAGTTACTTTACCGTCTCCGGTTAAATCAGGGAAAGGTTTTTTCTTTTCAGATAATGGCTTAGATAAAGCCGCTTGAATCATTTCTTTTAACTTAGTTTCTTTATCCATTGGTTCTTCAGTTGTTGGTTGTTCAACGTTGTTAGCTGCTTGTTTTTTTACTTGATTAACAGCAGTGCCATAAGCCACATTTTCGGCATTTTTACCATGGGCTCTAACTAATCTATCTCTACGTTTTGGATCGTTTACGATTGCCAAAAAGTTGTCATAGATTTTTTTAGACTCTTCTGGTGAAAATGCCTCATGTAGTTTCATTTTTAAGCTTTATCTTCTGCAGTTGAAGTCTTTTTGAAGTCAGCTGCAAGTTTTTTAATGCTATTAGCTGCACTACGTGCACGGCCACGAGCTGCTTTTGATGTTTTAGCATGCTCAGATTCCATAATAGCTACTTGTTCTTTAATTGCGTCTAAAAGTTCTGTTGTGTTCATAGATTTTATTATTTATAGATTATTTATTTACTGTTCTCCTCCACCAATATATTCGCTAACGAAAAATTTTAGTGTGTTTCCAACTTGTGTTTCAAGTTTTTCATTGCCCATTCCTTTAGCAATTTGAAATGCTTTCATTAAATGGTCCATAAGATCTGCTTCTGTACCTTTCATATCTGCTGAAATATTTTCTAATCCTCCAGCTACATCTACAGGAGTTTCGTCTGCAGGCATGTCTTCAGAAGGGACTTCTTCAGTTGTATCAGTTGTTTCAACATCAGTTGTTTCAACATCTTCTACCTCTTCGTCTTTTTTCTTTTTTGCTTCTTCAAAGCTACCAAACCCACCTTCTATATAGGCTTCATCTTTTTCTCTATCTTCTTCAGGATCACCTTCGTAAACTGGGTCGTAAAGGTTTTCTACTGAAGCATCATCTTTACCTGGGTTGTCAATGTCTAGTTCTAGTTCAGCAACAATCATTTCTTTGATTTTTTTCTTCATTGCTTCACGCTTACCTACTTTTTTTCCTTTTTCGTACTCGTATTTGTCTACGTCAGCTCGTTCTTTACGAGATTCATTTTCGTTTAATGATTTAAATGCAGGATTTAGATTCTCAATGGCTTTGCTTTCCTTTAAGAATTTTTTTAAGTCAAAATTATCCATTTTATTTCTTATTATTTGCGTATAAATATTCGGAAAGTAGTGTTCCTATCGCTCCTACCTTCTGTCTTACAAAAGACCATTCATCTCTTACCATGTGATGTGGTTCTTTAAATGATATTCCTAGTACACCTATTAAATGATTATCTAAACTATACACACCAAGCATACAGATAGATTTTGTACCAAATTGGGTTGTTAAATATTCTAAACCAATAGTATCTTCTACTTTACTAACATCATCTATTGATATTTCATCATCGTTGTAAATTTTTGAAAGTACTCTAGGAAATAAAGATACAGGTATATTTTGAAATGTATGTTGAATTGGTGGAGTGTTTGGAGAGGTTTTCTCGTAAAAGAAAGAAAATTTCTGGATTGATTTTCCTGTAGGGTAAAAATGACCTCCATTATGGAATTGAGCTAACCATACTCTATCACAGTTTAATTCATTCATTATTGCTTCTAGTTGCCCATCTATTAGTGTAGATGTTTCAAGTGCTTCACGCATTGGAGTCCTTTTATCAGGTTTTTCCATTTTAAGTTTAACCCAATTAACCATGATAGGTCCAAATACAGCAGTAATTAAAGCTACCGCTATTGTAGTAAGCATTGCAAATATTTCCATTATTTTTTAAGTGAATTTAAATACTCTATTACTTCATCTAAAGATTGCTGTGCGCGTTCTTTATCTATTCCACCAACCCATTTTTGTACTTCACCGTGTTCTGAAATAAAACTATTAGCTTTGTCATTCAGAATATTTTCAAACCAACCTTTGTATTCTTCTATTTGTTTATCTATTTCTGCATTAAATGTTTGTGTAGTATAATCTCCCCAAGTACCAGCAATTTTCATTTGGGTTTCTGTAGTAGTTCTACAATCTAAACATTCACCATATGATTTAAAGTAAAATGGATCTAATTGTTTATCCATCACTTGTTTACATTTTGGGCAAAACAATGGAACTGCTGCTTTTTTAAAGCTATCAAGTTTAGTAACATTTTCTTTAATACCACCTCGGATAGTCCAAGTTTTACCTCTTTCTTCCCAAATATCACCTTCTTTGTGATCTTCTTGAGTTTCACCATTATAACCAATTCCAACAGTTGAACGATCACCATGTTTGCCTTTAACAAGGTTACGAAGACGTTCTACATCTCGTTTTTGGAATTCTTTTTTCAGAACATTATCGGACATTATACAATTTTAAAGTTTCTAATTTTTTAAGAGTATCAGGTAAATTTTTATGTAATATACCTATACCTCCATTTGCTTCCCAAGCTGTAATATTTTTTTCTAGGTCATCTATAAGTATATGGTTTGGAGCCGCAAATGTAGCTTTTTGAACAGCAGGAACAAAAATTTCTTCCCCTACATTAGTTAAATTTTTAGAAATCCATTCCTTTTTACCTTGAATAGCTTGATTATATTCCGGACTAAGTTGTTGGTCTGGTGGTAAACTAAAATCTATTGCTGGGGATGATAGAATATTTGGTGTATATGGGGAAATAGCTTTCCATAATTCTCTTCCTCCTGGTTGCCAAGGTAAGTTAGCCCAAAAAGCTTTTTCATTTTTACCAGCACCTTTTCTAAAAAGTTCCCAAAAATATGTTTTACCTTTAGTATTAGCTTCAGCAGTTGATACACCTGTTAATTCTCTATAACCTAAATCAAAATCACATAATACACCATCCATGTCACAATATATAGTGTATTCGGAATCAACGTTTTCATTAAGTGGTTTTATTGAATCTACGCGTTGAAGTAAATCTTCAGTGAATGGAACACCATGTCTATTTTTAAATTCTTTTACTAATTTGTCAGTAGATAAACCTTTATTTTTCAATAAAATATATGCTCCTAAATCAGCATCCATTTCATCGTCTTTTGAATATGGGCCGGTATGTCCTAAAAGTAAATGAGCAATTTCATGTGCTTCAACAATCTTCATATCGCTAAAGTCTAAACCAGTGCCTACAAAATCTTCACCGTTAAGGATTATTGTTTTGTCTTTTGGATAGTAAAAGCCATATCCATGTTCATCAAACAATGGTTTTAAATTTGGATAGTTTTCGTTTTCTTTAAAAACAACTAAAATATTTGTATCTGGTTTAAATGTGCTAGGATAGGACAATACACTATCATCTTCTGTTTCTTCTTTTAATACTCCTTCAGTTAATGTATCTGTCCAATTACGAAAAGTCATATTACCTTTTTCATATGCTTCTCTTTCAATTTCAGGTAGATCACCTTCTTCGTTTGTGTTTTGTGTAGTAATATTTTGTAAACGACCATCACAATTTTGCATGTGATGAATCATTTCATGTGCATATGAACGCATAACATCCTTTGGATGACGCCCCATTGTATAAAGTACAATTACTTTTTTATTTGGGTTATAGTATGCTGTTTTACCAAAGAAGTTTTGAGCATTTTTAGCATCATCATTTACAAATTTTACTTTAGGTAAAGGACGTATATTCATACCCTTATCCAACATATATTCTGTAAGTGATTTGATTAGTGGAGGATAACTAAATTTACTTGGTTCAGCATACATTTCTTTTATTCCTCCAGGTGTATCTAAAATTTTACCAGTTGATGCATCTGTAGTATAACCACAAGTACCTTCATCTATAGGTGTTTTAGTTAAAATACTCCATATTTTATTTTTTTCTTCTTGAGAAAGTTGGGTAGGTAAATACAATTGAAATCTTTCTTTTTCTCCACCAATTAAAGCTGCACGTGTGTTTGTACCGCTAACTCTATCGTCTCCTTCTTCGGATTTGATTACTACTGTTTTAAAGTTAGGGTATTTGCCCTCTAAACTATCAAAGCGTTTTAAATCGCCTAAATCCATTTCTCCTCGAATACCTACTACTGGGTAGTATGTGTTTTGGGGGTTGCTTTTGATTAAGGAAGCAACGTCTGAAATAGGGGATGGATTTTCTGAAATTTGAATTTTAACGTTTGATGGTAAATATTTTTTGTAAATATCCCATATAGCTTTACTTTCTTCTTTAGAAACACCATCTCTATTTTTGTGTCCTATTAGAACAATTACTTTGTCAAAATTAGAATTTTTTGCTACTTCATCAACTAATGCAAAATGACCTACAGTAGGAGGTTTAAATCCACCAGGTACTAGAGCAATGTTTTGTCCTTCTTGCTCTAAAAGAGGTTGTATAAGTGACTTAACGAATGAATTCATTTACTTTATTTTTTGCTACATCAAACGTATCAAATTCACGTTCTATGTCTAAAAGAGATTGTATTTCTTGATTTGTTTTTTCTTTATCTGCTTTTGATTTAGCTTCTTCTTCAGGTGTTTTAGGTTTTCCTTTAGGTTGAGGGTATAATTTTTGAATCCTTTCAGGGTCAAAAGAAGTATCAACTTCATATCCTGGGGGGTCATTATTAATAACAATAATTTTATTGCCAAATGCTTGTCTGTAAGTGTCAATATTTTTTACTACACCTTCCCAGCTTTTCAATACAGCACTTGTAGGTAAACTTCTACCACGTTCAGCATTACGTTTTAAAGATGTCATAGGTGATACATAAAGTAAAATCATAAATGTATCATACCCCATTACCTCTAAATCTGATTTTTTCTTAAGTAAAGGTTTTGAAGCTGCTCCTGTACCATCGATTATAATATTTTCTAAAGATTGTACAGCTTGAGTTTCTTTTTCTTTAGTTACTGCTCTAGCTTTTCCCATTAATTTAGCAGCAGCTGATAGTTCTTCAGGGGACATTGAAGTAAAATCTTCTTTGCCTAGTTCTGTTTTTAATAATTTTTCGTAAACGTCATCTACGTTTATTACTTTAAAACTTTGAAGACCTAGTTGATTAAGTATAGTTGTTTTACCAGATCCAGCAGGTCCAGCCATGAAAATAGCTTTGGGTTGACTTTGAACCTCTTTAAGTAATTGAACCAGACTTATCATACTTATACATATTACAATTCTCGTTTAGCTGTTGTTCTAAATTCAGTAAATACTGGGGAGTGGGTTGGGTTTTCTAGGTCAAATAATCGTTTTACTGTTTTAAAAATATCAATATTTTCCTCAAATGTGCGAGACGATTCAACTACCTCCCATCCTTTACCTTGCATTTTACCAGTAGATGCTTTGCGTTTAGAAGATTTAAGCCATAAAATGCCATAACGATCTATTTTCTTTCCAAAACATTCTTCATAGCACTGACCATAAACTGCCGTTTGTAGTTCATATACTGTTTGAAGTTGATTAGATGTTTTTAAATCTAATAACCACAATTCACCATTAATTTCAACAATTAAATCACACGTACCTGCTACTTTAAGCTCATCTGAAAATAGATGTACTTCTGTTTCAATTAAAGTTGGTTTAAATGTTTCCCAAAATTCAACAAAACGTAAAAACATTTGCCATACATCAGGATTATATTGTGGGCGACCATTACTGTCTAAAAAATTTAATTCTTCACCATTTAAATATGCTTCACACAGTTCATGAGTTTGAGTACCTTCTTCAGCTGCTTTTTTAACAATATAATCTGAAGCGAATCCTACTTGTTTTAACCAATTTTCAAAAAATTTACCTTTTGGATAATAACCTAAAACATATGTTACAGATGGATAATATTTTCCATTTCTTCTATAGTAACGGGAATCGGGTAACGTGATTTGAGTTGCATCATCAGAGATCTCAAGGATGCGGTCATAGGACTTTTTAATGTTCCTTTTTTTCATATTATAGATAATTTTTTCTCCATCAGTTTATATTGTGTTAATGGAGAAACTGTTTGTACTAATTTGGTAAATTCTTCAAATCCCATATCACTAGGATCTTTTCCTTTAAGTTCTACCAAATACACTTCCTTACCAATGTCCAAAAGCTGTTCACAAAATCCAAGGGCTTTTGAAATAGCATCGTTGTCTAGGGCAATGTATATTTTTTGTACTTTAGAAGTTACAATCTTTTTCATCAAGTTTGATTGGATGTTTTTGCCAAACAATGGAATAACATTTCGTTTTATTGCCATTGCATCAAATGGACCTTCACATAGTATAATAGGTAAATCCCAATTAACAAACAATTCAAACGGTATAATATCGCGAGACGTTTCCGGGTTGCGGTACTTGGTGAATGGATCTTTCTCAAATGATCTCGCGGTAAAATAATTTAATCTACCGGTGCTATCATATGATGGGATAACAATCATATTATTATATTGCCCTGAATCACAATATCCTATATTGTATTTTAAGATATCTTGTTTTGTGATATTTCGTTTTTTAAGATATGCTAAAGCATGTCTTGCTACAATGTCAGTATTGTTAATAAAGGTTTTAAATTCCTTTGGTAGTTCAAGTATAGTTTGTTTTGCTTCCCCTATATCTTCTACAGTAACGTTTTTTACAAGTTTACCTAGTTCCTGAAAGTATGGAGCATCAACTTGAATTTGTTTAAATAAACTTCTAATAGTTTTACCTTTTTTACCGCATACCCAACACGCCCATTGGTTTAATCCTTCTTTATTTTCGGTAAAATTAACTTCAAGTTTTGGTTTTGAATGATGACAAAATGGGCAAGTATAGGATTGATTTCCTCTAGCAGTACGTTTGCCAGGACCTAGAATAGAATTTACAAGGTTAACTAACAATTCATTCACCATATGTGGTTAAGATACAATCTATTTTTTAGATATCAAAGTCTTTTCGGTAAAATTTACCTAGAATATTTGAATTTAACCAAGTATCAGACTCTAATACTCCTGAATTGAAGAGGTATTTGCATTCAAAATAGGTAAGTAGTTTTTTATTGGTTACTAAATGGATAATTTCCCTAGTAAATTCTTCTTTTTTGCCTAATTTGATTTGTTGTTTTATAAATTCTTCAGATCCGTAATATGTTTTCCAATCGGATTCTTTAATGACTTGTTTTGTAGTTGCTGTTCGACCTCTAGTTATAGGTTGTTCTGCTAATTCTTTTTTACCTAATTTCTTTTTGATATTATGGTATAACGATTTTTTACCTAAATATTTTTTTCCTGTGGGGATATGAGTGGTAACATAAATAAAACCAAATGTGCCTTCTTGAAAATCTTCAATAGTTTGAATTTCTTTATTTTTATAAATCCAACTCATATTTTATAAAATTAAGATATTGGATTTGGATCAACAAACCAACCAGTACCAGAAAAAACAAACATTCTTCTAGTATATAAACCAGTTGGGAATTCATATCCTGCAGCACCATTAATGGTATTTGCTCCAGAACCAGATACTTTACATGCTGTAGTTCCTGAAATTCTTTGTAAATAAATTACCGTGCCTACAGGAATTGATGAAGGGAGAATTATTTCATTTTTAAATGTAGCGTTAAGGAGTGTAGTAGCTGTAAAAACTACATTATAATCTCTATTAGTGAGTAAAGTACCTGATGAAGATCCTGTAACTTGAACACTTCCTAAATTTCTAAATTGTGGGGCAAAACTTCCTGAAAGTTGAAATTGTGAGCCTGAAGCGAATACTAATGTTTTTCGCAAAGCGGGAGTAATTCCAGTTCCTCCTCCTACAATAAATGCGTTAGGAGAAGTGTTTAATTCATTAAATGTTCCAGCAACTGTTTGGTAATCTCCCCAAGCTTCGGTAAAATAACCTGAGGTAAAAGATGCAACTCCTTGGGCTTTTGTAAGCTGACCGCTAGTAAAACTGTATTGTCCTGAAGCTGAATTAGCATTTCCTACAGAAAAAGCCATTTGTCCACTAACATTATTTAAATATCCAAAAGTAGCAGATCCATTTCCACTAACTGTATTTTGTAATCCTGCAGCAAATGTATAGGTATTTGTAGCTTTATTTTGTAATCCTGTTGAAAATGAATAGTTACCTGAGGATGTATTTTGAAAACCAGCAACATAAGAATAATTTCCAGATGCTAAATTTTGTCTACCTTCAGCATGTGAGCTTAATCCTCGAGCAACTGTTTGGTATCCTTCAGCATGTGAATAGCTTCCTGAAGCTATAGTTTGGTAACCTTCAGAATGGGAACCTGTTCCAAATGATATTGTATTATCTCCTTCAGCATGTGAATAATTTCCTGAGGATGTATTTTGAAAACCAGCAACATAAGAATAATCTCCAGATGCTAAATTTTGTCTACCTTCAGCATGTGAGCTTAATCCTTGAGCAACTGTTAATTCACCTTCAGCATGAGATCCTACCCCATTAGCTTTTGTAATTATTCCTTCAGCATGAGAAAAATTAGCAGAAGCAGTTGTATTATTACCTTGAGCATGAGAATAATTTCCACTAGCTAAAACATTATTTCCTTGAGCTAAACTTTCAATAGTGTAATCATATATAAAACTAGGTGAAGCGCCAAATCCGCTACCACTATTATATTGGATTTGAGTATCTGATCCTCCTGGGTTGTTTACGCTACTACTGACAATGGTTTGGTTAATAACACTTTGATTTACAGTATTGTTTACTACACTATTACTAACACTTTGAGTAACGCTACTAGTATAAAAATTATTTACAGCAAAATTAGAAGATGCAGTGTAATATAATAATCCAGTAGTATCATCATATAATAAAACTTTATTTTGTGGGGAATCAGTTAAACCTTGAATAGCTAAAGAGCCTGTTAAAATTAATGATCCAGAAATAGTAATATCATATGCTTCAACTCCAGTAAAAGCATCTACTGATTGAGAAACATGCCAAGATTCAATAGTATAATTTTGTTCTACTTGATCTATATTAGGAACAAATATTTTTTTTAATGTATTAGCCATGATTATAAATATATTATAAATCTAAATTAACTAGTATAGTTGTATCAGTAACTGCAGAAGTAGGTAAAGGTTGAGCAAGTTTTCCTACAGCAATTAACTCGTAATTATTATTGTAAAGTCCTACTGTTGTTACATATGGTGAAAAATA
>Ga0247834_1006278_pt1 | contig 13417 bp, 15 predicted proteins | sample LaCruzMarch2015__8_FD_187118 | JGI IMG/M metagenome (GOLD analysis project Ga0247834, IMG submission 187118) | Freshwater microbial communities from meromictic Lake La Cruz, Castile-La Mancha, Spain - LaCruzMarch2015_12m | ecosystem: Environmental > Aquatic > Freshwater > Lake | place: Spain... | reverse complement strand
GATACTTAACAAATCTATTTAGACACTTAATGAAATACTTTGAGAGTTGATTGGGTCTAATACTAATTACTTAACGCTTTGATCTAAATACTTTCACCAGCACAAGCTGAATGCCACTCCTCGAGTGAAAAATCAGTTTTTTGGCCTAAGTGAAGGCCAGACCTTCTTCTTCCTGAGCGTATGGATCCTCGGGAAGGCCTTTTTCTCTTGTGATTATCCAGGGCTTAGCCAAAAGCGTTCAAAAGGAATTGCAGTAGCAAAGGTTCCCCACCCACCAAAGTCAATTCTTCAAGAAATCCAATCGACGGAGACTTACTTGGTTCACAGAAGGGGGGCTTGCTGTGATCGTAGTGACAGCACATTTTCCTGTGCACATTACATACTCTCATTAAAAAGTCTCCTCGTACATCCATTATTGCAAGATTAACCACAAATAAAATGGAAGCAATCTTCAGTCGCGACAAGTTGTTCATCGCTGCGTCAGGATTGCTGATGCTGACCTTGTCCTCAAGTGCCTTTGAGATTTTTCCAAGCTATGCTGGACAGCGGCGGCATCGCCTAACCTTGCATCGTAAGACTGTCGCCGATGATATTCAGCCCACCAATTCAAGAGCGCTAGAGGAGAATCAACTGCTGCCCAACGATGCGGAAGAGCAGTCAACAGGAATAGTGTCGACTTCCAGCACGTCCCCAACAATGGAATCGAGTGACATCCCAACGTATGATCCTACTACTCCATTCACCTCCTTCATTCCAACGTACAGTCCATCTACATTGTCAACAAGTATCAAGATAACATCGAAGAATAATCCTCAATCTGCTCCAACCAAAGTAACGAGTCTGAAATCACTGCCCCCTGCTACTAAAAAGCAAACTCCTCCAACTAAAGTCACATCAGCAAACTCCACTTCGACAAAGTCATCGAAATCAACAGCAAAGTCATCCAAGTCAGTATCAGATGAAACTTGTCCCTCTGGCTGCAGTTATGTATGCGAGCCAGTAACTCTGGGGAAGTCATCCAAATCAAAGTCCTCTAAGGCATCATCAAATGACACAGCACTCGAATTCAGAACAGCATATTCTTCAACGTATGAAGAAATGAGTTCTAATGGGGGCAGCTGTCTTTGTGGGTATTGCATGGATTGCAGCTCATTACCACTCTTTGAGCAAACATACTGCAACAATTCTTGTATGTTTGTTCAAGGATCCCCCAAGCCCTCGGTGCTATTCTTAAAGTTGAATACCATGTCGTTGTTGATTGCTGGTGTGAGTGATAGCATCACGGTCTCGTTCGACGCACACAAGCAAGGCCGGGCAGGCTGCACTGCCATAGCCAGCAAAAACCTTACAACTGGTCTGTACCGTGTAGCAAAACCAATTGAGTGTCAAGATGAGACTGGTGTTGGAGTTGAGATTTCTGTTGACTACACTGGCGATGGTTTAAAAGATTTCGTACTCGATACATCCTGTTCGAACGAAATCTATCTTGGTATGGAAATAGAGAATGGTCCATTTATTCTAGAGGGATATTGCTCAGACCACGATAATTACGAGAGCGGTGAAGGCTGCACTCACATACAACCAGACATGGGTGTGAATACGTCTGGGTCAGTGCAAAAGCTCACAAATACGCCAAACTTTCAAGCGAATTTAGAAGTCAGTCGCTTGCAAGTCAATGCCACAAACTCGAAGTCATCCAAAGCGAAATCATCCAAATCAAGCACCACCGACTGCACTTACTCATCTAAGTCATCCACCTCCAAGTCCAAGTCAATGACAATCAACGCAACAAACCTGACCGATTCATTCACTTCCAAGTCATCCAAATCAAAATCATCCAAAGCAAGCGAATCAGATTGTAACTGCAGCTGTCAATGCACGACTCCGCCCCCGATTATTGCGACTATTGCTAAACCGAGCTTATCTCCCAGTACAGAGGTTACTTCGTGTACTTTCTGCCCAAACGAAGTGACATTTCCTAGCCAAGTAATACATGGTTCTGCGTCATATGGCCATCCCAAACCTATATTTTTTTCTCTGACATGTGCTCAGGCCAATGCATTTGCTGCGACTCAAATAAAAGGTGATAACGACTGTGCCACTTTTAGATTGACTGAAACAGTTTGCTGTCCTCCGTCGTCGATGCCGACTCAGGTACGTGTGTGTGCTAATACTCTGTTGGTAAATGTTGAAAAGTCGCATATAAAAGTATCATTCACGTGAATCTCATACAGAACCCCACGGCAAGAAGCCCAAGCACAGCTCCCACATCTTCGAGCCAAAGCAAAACTGCTCCAATGACTTCAACACCAACTGCTGCAATCCCGAACTTACCTCCGAGCAGCACGTCTGCTCCCACATCTATTAGTCCGACTACTGCAATACCAAGCAATGATCCAACTACCTCATCTCCCACATCTGTGAGCCCAACAAGTGAAAAGCCAAGCACTTCTCTCCCCACATCTGTCAGCCCAACCACTGCACTGAGCACAACTCCCAGCACGTCAACCCCTACATCTGTAAGCCCGAATACTTCGGTGCCAAGCACTTCTGCTCCCAGTTCATCTGTTCCCAGTACATCTGCTCCAAGAACATCTGCTCCTTCATCTGTTAGTCCGACTACTGCAAGGCCAAGCACAACTCCAAGTACTTCGACTTCAACATCCATGAGCCCGACAACAGCTGTACCAAGCACACATCCAACAACTTCGGATCCAACCTCTGCGAACCCGACTACTTTAATGCCAAGCACACTTCCAACTACTTCGGATCCCACATCTGTCGGCCCAACTTCTGCAGTGCCAAGCAGTTCTGCTCCCAGTACATCTGTCCCAATATCTTTTGCAGTACCAAGTACAACCTCTGATACTTTTGCTCCCACGTCTTCTCCCACCATTGATAGTTGTGTTCCCTACGCCGTCGACTGGGATAATTCTGCAATCGGAACCGAATTTATCAATATTACATTACTGAATAATACAACAAAATTTACAAACATGTCAATGGGAGGTATAACAATGTCCGTGAACTCTCCCTCATTCTATGGAGGTTGTAATGCAACCGCCCTCGATCGGACAATCCAATCGGGACCTTTTGGTAATGGCATCATGTTTGAGCAGAAACCTGCCATTAATGGAGGACAGATAATCACGTTTTCATTCTCACATATGGTTTACAATTATTCATTCCTACTCACGGATATTGACAGTGGTTTAGATGATAATGAAATCTACGGATGGTCTGACCGTATTGTTCTTGTAACCCCCATGTCTTACACATATACATTGCCAACTGGGTCAAGTGTCATTGGCAACGGCACATCTGTTGAGCCCTTCTGCAATTCGAATGACTTCAATCAGGGTAGTAGCTCATCTGGTGGGAACATACTTATCTCAATTCCGGGCCCACTTATGTCATTCACGTTTGACATCAGCTCTGCCTCTCGAGGGGGGAGCTCTACACAGCGAATCACCTTGGGCAACTTAGCGTTCAAGGATTGTGGGGAATCTCAATAGGTTAGTTTATGTATTAATGCACAGTAATAGATGTACAGTTAGTAAATATTATAAACGAACTTGTTGGGGTTAAGAGGTTGCTTAAATACCTCATCTCATTGACCGATTTGTACACAAACCATCAACCTATTAACAAATATACTGCAACACATCATACTAACTAATCTACTCGTCCTCCTCTTGAGTTTCCATCATTCTGCGAAAGTCGGCAAAATTAATCTTACCATCACAATTACCATTACTACCAAACGCACTACTCATAATTTCCATCGCCTGCTTTTCGGACACACCCAATATATTCACAACATCTGACACAACAATATTATCCGGATCAGACAATGGGTCTGACTGCTTGAAATGTTCAAACACCATACGTAAATTATCCTCTTTCATAACTAGTTGCTTGTCAAACATTTGTGCCACAAAGTCACCCCAGTTTAATGACTCTTCGCCTGTGAGACATAAATCATCACGTAGTTTGCGTAGATCCACGGCAATGCCGGAGGGAATATCCGCTATGTTGCAGTTTGGGTGTGGTGATACAAAGTAAAAAAAGACCTTGTCCGTGAGGAACACACGCAAAAAACTTCCAAAACAAAAAAAGGGTAATTTCTACTCACAATTCTTGAGACAATTATCCAACTCCTCCAACGTAATCGTTCCATTCTTATCAGTATCGATCTTTGAGAATACATCCCTCAAGGCCACAATATCATTACCGGTAGCATTCGTAGCTAGATACGCCAGCGCTGCCTTTTTCAATTTTTGCATATCCCTAAACTTAATAAATGAAATCGATAATGGAGAGATGGCAATACTGCTCTTACGTATCTGAGACGTACGCTGCTTCTTCTCTGTACTCTGTGGTGTCATCTCTTTCATCCATTGATGTTCCATCGCTTGTGCCGCAGTTGGTCGTTTGGATGGGATTGGCTGTAGTAGCGTAGATATGAATTCCTTCGCCGATAGGCTTATCCCATCCCAATCTGGACTTGGGAAATCAAATCTTGCCTTCTTGACAGCATCAAAGATTTGATTATCCGTATCTCCATAGAATGGAGGATATCCACAAAGCAATATGTAAGTAATGACACCAATGCTCCATATGTCACAACTCTTGGTATACTCTCGGTTTAATACCTCCGGTGCCACGTAGTACGGCGTTCCTACCTTGGTATTCATAACCCCCATACTCACATCACAATCATGCCGACTTAAACCAAAGTCGATAATTTTTATAACTGCCGTCTTTTCGTCATTCGTGGAGAATAGGAAATTCTCGGGCTTGAGATCACGATGGACAATTGCCTTATTGTGACAGTAGGCAATGGCATCTAATATACACCGAACTAATGCGGCCGCGTCCCGTTCTGAGAAGTGTCCCTCGGCACTTTGCGTCTTGGCAATAATCGCATCGAATAGTTCTCCACCGGTACATAATTCGGTTATCAGATGCAGGTACTTTTGATCCTCATGTACCTCGTGTAGTTTAATAATATTCGGATGATCACACTCCTTTAATAACGATACCTCCCGACGTAATACATCGACCCTGCCGACCTTGGATTTACGTATCGATTTTATGGCATACCATGCCTTCGTTTGACGATCCATACATTTACGCACGACGCCATAATGTCCGTGTCCAATTTCCTTCGGTTGGATATGATACTTGATCCGTACGTCGGAGAGGTGATCGGTTATGATAACTGGGTTGGTTTGTAAATCACGACGCGAATTAATCTTTGCATCACCTAGGGAGAATGCACTCGAATCCATGTTCTTTCTAGGTGAGTGTATAGTAGATGGACGTGTTGATTTTATCGATTCGTCTGTAAAAAAAAGCGAGAGAGGGAGTAGGGAGAGGACCAAGAGTACAATGAAATGTCCATGAAAAATATTATGAAATTTCATTGAGGCAAATACAGTTATGAGTATCCACGCACTACCAACACAAATCTTTGATGAATGGTCGATGATCCTCACCACCTGCACCAGTCTTCGCCTTTCCTTTGATACTACTGCAGACTAAATCGTTGCCCATGGGTCCCCCACTGAGGAGTCGCCGAAGATCATATCGGCTTGTGAACTCAAAATCTTTCTTTCGGCTTCACATAGATACAAGGCGGAGCTCCTACACCCCCCTCCTCCCCACCACCAATCATCAATCTCCTCCCTCACATTTATTTGACCTGTACCATGCCGCGGAATCAAGGAACGTCACGTAAAGGCAAGCCCAAGAAGGAGATGAGGTCGGCGGGATTTGGCAATGCACTCCAGCGGTACGTTTTCTATGCGGTAGTAAATGCGACAAACCAAGTGATGGATGGAAAAGAAATGTGATGATATGAGTGATTTTGAGAACGAATGAGGAATTTATGTTTTACTTTTCAATATATTTTCAGAGAGAGAATATATCCGGTGACGATTAACATCTCTGTGGTTCTGACGTTCTCGATCAATCGCCGCCAATCATATCTGTCCTTACGGCGGTTGCGCTCGGAGTTGTTGTTTCCTTTGTTGGCTGAATTAGAAACGTAACGAAGAACAAATGTTTTGTAGCGATGACGAAAGTATACTGCGTATATTTCTCTTGACGTGATTAGCTTCACAATGGAAGTATAATCTTTGAGATCGGACAGCTACGACAAAAATTTGTTCTATGCAATAGAAGTGTGGCATTCGTTCTGCTTCATTTGGAGTGTTATATAACTCACAATATATTCCTCATTCCCTTCTACCAATCATCATACAGCGCACAGACGAAACGGTACGTACCCAAGTCAAACGGATCCTCAGCTCACGGTCAAGGGATGCTTTCGACTGGTGCCGCAACCATCGGGATTGAGGTACCTTCAGATACCGCCAAGATGAAATCCATACTCGAAATGGACGATCTGTCTGACTTTTTAGTCCAGGCACAGCTTGCCAATAAGGACTTTGTGTCGGAACGCGAGCAATTTCTAAACGTGGATGATGTCGCACGTGAATATGTCCCGACCGGACAGATGGGAGGTGCTGCATTCATTTATGACGAGAATGATGCCCGTTCCAAGGTTATGGGGACATTTGCATTCCACGAATTGAGCGTACCCCGTCGGCCGAAATGGATACCCGGCGTGACGACGCCGGAGGAACTTGAGGCGATGGAAAATGAATCCTTCTTGGATTGGCGACGTGGCGTGGCTCGACGGGAGGAGGAAATTGCGGCATTATCTGCACGTGCTGGTGGGGGACATGGGATATCGGGTGCTTCTGTCACACCCTACGAGAAGAATTTGCACGTATGGCGTCAGCTATGGCGTGTTCTTGAACGGTCGGCCGTTGTCCTCCAAATCGTCGATGCACGCAATCCACTCTTTTACCTATCCGAGGACTTAAGAAAGTATGCCATGGAGGAACTTGGGAAGCCGATGCTCATGGTTGTGAATAAATCTGATTTCTTAACTACAAAACAACGCGAGGCTTGGTCAGAATACTTCACGATGAGAGGGATTGATCATTTATTCTTCTCGGCATATGAGGAGCAGAAGAAGATTGATGAGGAAACAAAAAGACAGATTCAATACCAGGAAGATGATGGTGTTGAAGCAGATGAGAGCAATGTAGTGTCAGATCACGATGGCAGTGTTTCGGAGGATGATGGCGATCGTAGCTTTTCAGACGAATCTGATTGTAATCCTACCGAAGACGTTCCAATAGAATCAGCAGAGGAAAAAGTTCAAGTATCTGTCGTCGCTGAGAAAAATTGTGATTCATTGGGTACCAGGATACTGACGAGAGAAGAATTGCTGGACGCTCTTGATACATTCGCAAGAAGTCACGGATGTGTTCCCGACGAAAAGTACAATAGAATACAGTATGGCACAGTTGGATTTCCAAACGTTGGCAAGAGCTCCGTCATTAACGTCCTAGTGGGTAGCTCGAAGAACGCACATGGAGTTGTACGTGTAGCCGTGGCCGCCCAACCGGGTAAGACGAAGCATTTCCAGACCTTACTCATGCCTGACCGGTCAGACATGATGCTTTGTGATTGTCCCGGCCTCGTGTTTCCGAGTTTTGTTTCATCTACTGCCGATATGATTGCTGCAGGAGTGTATCCCATAGCTCAAATGCGTGACCATTGGCCGGTGGTATCCCTAATTTGTAAGAGAGTGCCAAGGGATGTTCTGAATGCTCATTATGGGATTCGATTACCTCAACCTTCCGATCACGAGCTTAGGGAAAAGGGGTGGGTTGGTAAAACATTGCCCCCACCGACGGCAGAGGAGTTGTTGGGGACCTATTGCATAGCAAGGAGTATGCTCGCGGCAGCGAGTGGTGTCCCTGACTACCAAAGAGCGTCGAGGGTAGTAGTGAAGGATTACAGCGAGGGGAAGCTACTGTATTGTCATTCACCACCAGTATTGGATGAATATGTTGGGTCCTCGACGACGGAGGACGACGAATACCAACGCGAGACACTCATCACGGCCATTCGTAATACAAACAACACGAAGAAGCTTCATAAGCTCGAGCAATCGTTGGAGGTCGCGGCAAAGGCTGAACGGAAATTAGAGGATTTTGACGATGATCTTGATGACTTTGATAGTATACTGGATGATCTAGACGACGATGATGACAATAACAGGGGTGACAAACGCGGAAAGGCGCACAAGTCGATAAAGAAGTGGGGTAAGAAGGGACGTAAGCTACGAAATAAAGACCCATACGGTTGTCATTCGGATGTGGACACTGTGTTGATAGCCACGGGCAGTAATGGTGCTATTGTTAATGCGGGTAAATATACCTCGAGCTACACAAGACCCAATTATTCAGGAGCAAAGGCGGCGACACCATTCGACTCGTTGGTCGAGAGTAGGCCAATGAAAGGCAGATAAAGAAGTGCATCTTGAATTCCATCTTCTTTGATCACGTAAAACGATAACTACCCAGATAACCTGATGATTTTCACACCTTAGTTAGCCTTCCACTTCCTCAAAACAACAATATTCTTACTTTCCAATCGAATGTAAGCGTCTCTTGCTTCACTTCTCATCTCGACACACGAATTGTTGTAGGCTGTCAATGTTGAGTTGATTGCATCTCTAATGACATTACCTTCTTCAAACTCTATTTGCAAGTTAAGCATGGCTTTATAATACCCAGCTGATGCACCAATCAACCAATGTTTTATCGCTCGTTCCCTAATTTCAGAATCATATTCATAGCAGGCAAGATTAAATCGTGCCAATTCATTCCCTAACATTGCGGCGGCCTCACGGTGTGGAACATGGCCTTCTTCACATCTCCCCCTTTATGATAAATATTACCTAAGTTATGATGCGCATGCCTGGAACCTAGTTTGGCAGCCTGAGTCCATAATTCAATTGCTTTCTCTCCATCCTGAAGCAAACCGTACTGTCCATGGTTATAAAAACTACCCAGGCAAAAGTTGCTCCAGCATCATTCGCCTCAACTCTCTTCATCAATTCTTCAATTTTTTCTTCGTCTGATTCAATGTGCTTTGCATTGCAAAATGGACACTTATCATGGTTTCCAGACTTACCGAATGAGTAGACAAACCCTCCACAAATTGACTTCCCGCAGCAAACAAAATATTGGTCTGTAGCCACTAATGCCACCCCCTCATTTGCATCCATAAAGTCAAGAATTGGTACGGATGATATAGTTGCGTCCGGAAGCAAGACACAACATATCAACATTACTGGCATTGGTAGGAAGCAAATTGGACAGTCTTCCTTGGCTGGAGGGTCTTTGAACAGCGCCTCGTCATGTGTATATTATTACTACCTAGACCAGTTTAACCCAAAGGGAGTCTTCATACGCCGAAGGCCTGTAGCCAGACAGCATTGCAGTCGTAACCACCAGAGAGGGGATCTCTGTCATACAGGACTTGCACCTGCGTAGTCGTATGTGAACTTCGTCACATACCGTTTATTGTTTAATTGTTCCCTCTCTACGATGGGTACCACTTGCTGTTGTCTTTCTCTTCCTGCCTTCGATTGCTGCGCTTCCCTTGCCGCCAATATTGTTCATCCTTTCCCGCCGCCCGAAGTGATCTTCAAATCGCCTAAATTACATTCTCCCAAGTAGGCGTCCTTGTCTAAAAACCCGTCAAAACCTATAGCTTGTTGTTCCTCTATCTCCGTCTGTATCTTCTCTTTTTCTATCGTGGCGAGGATCCCGGAAACCTTATCATGTACTTGGATGTTCCGATACAACCACTGGCCGTGAGTTACCTCTAACAATTTTGTAATCAAGTCGGTCGCCCATTGTTTCACCGAGGTTCTATGGCCATGGAGTACGAAGTATTTTTGTTGTAGCCTCCTGAACTCTGAGCTAATCATCCCTTCTAGGAATCTCCTCCAGCCAATCTCGTCCTGCGCTCTGGCCATGTTCCTATAATCCACGCCGTATCTATGTCGACCGCATATCTCAATCATTCTCGTGGTGCCTCTTTCCATCAAATAAAAGTATATACACTCTCGAATGGATGGGTCCGTGTTAACCTTCTTCATCCATTTGTCCAGTCCTCTTATAGTAGCCTGCATTGTCTCTACTCTACCTGCGTGGCAACAATGGACGATATGGCTGGCTGTTTCCACCTCAAAAAGGCAGCTTGGACATTTCTTACTCTTCTTCCCTGGCTAGCAATAACCTGTTTGGATGCAAAAACTTGGAACATCCTTGGTACTGAGTGTAGCGCTAGGTGTACCATCTCCCAATCTACCTTGTCAAATTGCGCATGAGAGAGGATGCCTGCTTCTGAAAACACCGCTGTGCTACCCCTGTAATATTGGGGTCAATCTTATTTGCCGCAAGTAGAATCAGGTGGATTGCCTGTGTTTGCCTCGTGTGATTTTATTTCAGTGGTTTGGTATTCTTTTGTACGTGCTTTAGCTTATCTCTCGGTGAGCCAAAAATATAGTGCGATTTTTGATTATCTCGGTGAGTATGGCTTAATACATCGCGATCGTTGCGAATTTTTATTGTTGAATTAATAATTAATGTCCCTGCTATTCACCCTAACGTAATACGTCCATACGTCCAGACGAATACCTGCGGTGTTGCTGCTCTGGCCGACGGTGAAGTAAATTGAATTGATAGTATTATGGCGGGATGCCTTGTTCAAGTTGTTTGTGTGACCCCGGTCTTCCGAAAAGTGATTTTTGTGCACCATGAGCCTCCGCAAGAAGAATAGGAACCAGGATGATCCCCCGGTTGATACCCCGGAGAATGAGGACATTGAATCATCATCACCTCTAATTGACGACGGCACCAAGAGTGCCACCGATCATAACACCAATAATCCCATCGTCCGGCAAGTCCTACGCAGGGTGGTTCAACTCCTACTGGGAAAAGAAGACACTGATGATGGAGGGATCCTTTCCTTCTCACAAGATATTGTTATTGGATTAACACTGGGTGTTCTATTTATTTCATTTCTTATATTCCTAGACCATCGTGATGTTATACATATCCAAAGTGCACATAAGATACGTGAAACTTCGTATGATATGCTAACCAATCCAGAAACACGTGCATTAGTGGAAGAGGCTACTAATTTAAAATTCATTACTAAGGAAGTATATGAAACGAATCAAAAAGAAATTGAATCATTCACTAACAAGATTTCACAGTATGAAGGCAAATACAAGGGTATTGAAGCAAAAGTTACTGCTGCCAAGAAAGAATATGAATCGCTAACACCCAACTACAATGACTTATTCTTAGCAGCCGGATTAACTAAATATTGTGGAGATTGTATTTGGAGAGGTGAAGCTAATTGTGATACTCGTGTTGCATATTTGAAGAGCACTTACAAAATATCACAAGTGGAGGCATTGCTGGGTGTTAAAGAGAGTGCTCCACACTGTTTCAAGGAATAAAACTACTGTTTGCTTTAGATACCAAAAGTTTGTGATTGTGTAGAGACATCATTGCGATGAAATTTATATTGTTCAACGGAATGTATAGATTGGGTGGGATGTTTATGTGAATGGGGGGGGGGAGGTTAGATGTGATCAACAAGCTGTAAAAATTAGTAAAACTGTTTTGTTAAGAAGCAAAAGTTGGTTGTGTAACAATCCTATTTTTTGCATCTTATAAGTTTCTTATCCCCTCCCATTCACATACTAATACAATCCAACCTTTACTACTAACGCAAGAACAACAACAAAAACAACAGCATCCATAACTAAATACACAGCAGGACTCCTCCACCATCCCAGCTTTTGGAATCCCATTCTTTTTTTTGTGTTTGTGTGTGTGTGATCACCACCCACCATCACCCCAATCATCACTCAATTCATCTTCGGTAATATCTACCTTAATAGCTGGAGTACTTCCACTACTGGGACTTGGGGATGGTGCACCAGCCTCCAGTAATTCCTCATTGGCTGTGGCAAACGACTTGTTGTTGTCCACAACATCGTCGGCAGAAGAAGCATCTTGTGGTATAGGAAGAGACGTACTAACAACAGTATCCTCCGAGGCAGTATCATCTGGTGATATATTTAATGGTGGAGTAGTGACCGATGAATCCGTTTGTGTTTCCGACTCTGTCTGCGTTACTTTCGATTCATTGACCTCACTACTAATTGCTCGAGTATACTCTTCCTTCGTCCGTAACAATCTTTCTTCAATATCATTGGTTATTGCCACCTGACGTTGAATTTCCTCTTGATGGACCAATACTTGATTCGTCATGTGTTCCTTAACGCTCAGTAATTCACATGTAGTCGTATCCAAATTGGTCCGGAGTGAGGATAATTCCATTTCTAAGGCATTAATTTGATTTTGATGTAGTAGTAATTCCTTCGCCTCTTCCTCATCTTTATCACTCCTCTTATTGTCGACAAGGGCTGCGTTTTGTCTCATAAGATCTTCATTCCGTTGTCGTTCTTCATTTAATTCACGATCCAATTCCTCCTTCTCGCGTTGTATCAATGTCACATACTCCTTGTGTTCTTGCTTGAGAACTTCAACTTGTTCAACTAGTTGTGACTTCAATTGCTCTACCTGTAGTTGAAGATCGCGCATTTTTTGCTCACTCTTATTCTCCCCCTTGTTCTCGTTGTCAAGCTGCTGGTTCTGCAACTGATCATCCTCTGACTGTTGCTGCTGCTGTCGTTCATACTCCTCGACCTTGGAACGTAATTCCACAAGCTCGGCAGTTTGACGACGGTGCTCACTTTGTAATTCGTTGCGTGATTTCTCAACCGAGGCAAGCTTGGTTTGTAGTGCCATTAGTGCCTTGCTATCATCATGTGATGCTGCTGATAATATAGCCGCACCACCTTCCGCTGCAACTGGCATTTCCACATCGTTGAAGGGCGTAGTGTCCGCGGCTGCATCGTCGGTAGAATTATCCGCCATTCTTTTTTCGCCATGAGCTCTTTCATCTGTGTCTAAATCATTATCGTCAACATAATCATCATCATCAACATCATCGTCATCGTCATCATCCCACCCCATTTCCTCCTCGTCGTCGTCATCCTCCCCGGCAGCAACAGCCGCAAGCATGGACGACAGTGCCATACTGACGGGCGCCGACGGAGGAGGAGGAGGGGGGGCGGTGGCGGATGTAGTAACCACGATGTCGTCATTAACAGCACGTCGATTGGTAACGACACCAATATCGGCAGCGGCATTACGAGGCGCGACGATCCCGCCGACCATGCTCGACACGCCGACCAATCCGCGCATCACATTCCCGACACCGTTGGCCAGCGCCCTGGCATCGGCATGCGCGCCGTCTATATTCACATCATCGGGGATGATCTTTTTACCCACGACCTTTTCGGACGCGGCATTCGTTTCCTCGGCGGCGCCCGTGGCAAATTCGCGCAAGTCCGATTTGATTGCTGCCCACATGTTTGTTGTTACTATCGTACTTA
>Ga0247834_1006272_pt1 | contig 13433 bp, 14 predicted proteins | sample LaCruzMarch2015__8_FD_187118 | JGI IMG/M metagenome (GOLD analysis project Ga0247834, IMG submission 187118) | Freshwater microbial communities from meromictic Lake La Cruz, Castile-La Mancha, Spain - LaCruzMarch2015_12m | ecosystem: Environmental > Aquatic > Freshwater > Lake | place: Spain... | reverse complement strand
AACATTGTTGTTGACAAACAACCCCCACACAAATTCCCCCAAAAGAATACTTTCCCCTTGAATTTCCCCCACGTGGATTGGGTCCCCTTCGAGGGTGGGGTGGATTTTGTGGGTGACGTGGGTTGGTCGCGATCTACGCCCCGCCAGAGCAAGTCCTTATCCCCCTCCCCTTAAAATATTCCATAGATTTAAGGGGCCCCCTTGGACACCCTCCTCAATTTTCCAAATCAACTTTCGCTAAAATCGCAAATCGCAAATTATAATATTAATTATAATGAAATCTTAAGGTTTACCCCCTCCCCCTCCCCCCTACACTAGACCAAACACTCCCTTAAAATGAGCAAACACTCTGCCAAACTCGATGAGTTCTATGCAACCTCTTCCGAGACTGCCCAGTGGTTAATCTCAGAGTTAACATCTCGCTACAACCTCGAAGGAACCGCACTCGAACCCTGTGTTGGCGGATTCGTATTCCCTGATGCATGTCCAGAACTGAAGTGGTCGACAAACGATTTGAATCAGTGGGGCACTCGAAAACCCGACACAGTGCAAGATTTCCTTGAAGAGGAGTTTCCTCAGTATGACTTTATAATAACCAATCCCCCCTTCGGTCCCAATAACAAACTCGCATTTGCATTCCTTGAAAAATCAGCACAGTTGTCAAACATTGTCGCAATGATTGTCCCTTCAAGCATGGCTACCCTGAATGCAAGACTGCATAAAATCATGCCACTGGACTTCAAACTTGTTTTCTCAGAGCGTTGCCCCTCCCAGTGGTTTGAGCTCCCCGATGGCACCCATCGCCCAGTTCGTACCCACGGGGTAATCTGGGAGAGGGTCCCCGGTTATAATCGACCTGCTCCCAAAAAAGATACCTTGGACACTCGCACTGACATTCTTGAGTTTTGTGACGACGGTAATTTCGCCATTCGCATTTATGGAGATGGGATCGGAGATTTAAACCCATACTCAGAGAACCTCGGAGGAACCTGGGCACGACTACGTTTCGCACCCAGAAAACAATGCATCGGTCTCAAACTTCTCATGTCGTACCCATGGCGTTACCTCTATGGCAGTTCAGGAAAAGGTCGCGCACCCTGGGATGACTCCCCTGGAGTTGTCCCCGCTATTTCAACCAGTCAGTTGCTTCACTTTGTAAACACCCTCGCAGTTTTGGAAGGTCGCCTACCCTCTCTCCCTGGAATCAACTATGGAGACTTTCTTTCAGATCTTGAAACAAAACTACTCGAAGGACTTACCAATCCCAAATCCAAGCTATGATACAATCATCAAACTCCCAGTTATGACCTCCTCCATATTTAGTGTAAGTCTTTCCGATCAAGTCCAAGAGGATTACCTGGCTTACTCAATGTCGGTCATTGTTGGTCGAGCAATTCCTTCTCTCACCGACGGACTCAAACCTGCTGCTCGTCGAATCCTCACTGCGATGAAATGGTTAAACCTGAAACCCGATGGTCGCTACATGAAGTCGGCTCGAGTCGAAGGCGAAGTCATGGGCAAGCTCCACCCTCACGGTTCCGCCTATGGCACCATTGTCACATTGGCTGCACCATGGAACAACCTGCTCCCCCTCATCGAGGGCCAAGGTAACTTCGGCGATTCCACCTGCTCAGCTGCCGCATCTCGCTACACTGAATGCAAACTCTCCCCCTTCTCCTGGGAAACACTGCTTGATGACAGTGACATCTGGAGAACCATGGACAACTACGACGGTTCTCTGCAAGAACCTGTCGAACTCAATGTGAAAGTCCCCACAGTCCTACTCAACACCCAGGAAGGTATCGGAGTAGGTTATGCCTGCAAGTTACCATCCCACAACCTCACCGAAATTTGCGACTCCATCCTTAACAACACCCCCCTCAACCCAGACTTCGCAACTGGTTGTGACATTGTCAGTGATACCGGTCTTGCCCAGTATCGCATAACTGGTTCTGGGCCAATCCGCTGCCGCGCCAAAGTGTCCACGGGAGTGATCGAGAAAACAGGCAGAGCAAAGGAACGAAACACCCTTACATTTACCAACCTCCCTCCCCAAACCAATCCCGAAAAAATCGGTCAACAAATTAAGGACGCTCTTGACAAAGGTCAGTTAGCAAACATCACCGAAGTTACAGATGAAAGTGATCGATCCGGAGACCGTCTCACAGTGGTTACGAAACCCGGTGCTGACACTGCCCTTATTCAGCGCCAACTCTACCAGTACACCGACCTTGACACTAAGTATTCGGCAAAGATGCTGGTTATTGACAATCTCAAACCCTGCGAGTTGTCAACAGCTGAAGTTATATCGCGTTGGAAGACATGGCGACTGGCTGTGTTGGAGCGAAAGTTTATAACAGAGAAAGATTCCAAAGAGTTTCGTCTCGAGATTGTCTCCGGATTACTCAAGGCCATTGATAAGCTGGACTTGGTAATCAAAGTGATTCGCGCTTCGGCTTCGCCAAAAGAAGCCCTCATCGAGCTTGTTAGCAACCGCAACCTTAAATTCACTGGTGAACAAGCCCGTGCCATTCTCGAAATGAAGTTACGATCCCTCACAAACCTGGACTCTGAGGAACTAACCACGGAGTCAACTGAGTTGGTTTCCCGATTGGAAGATCTCAAAGTTCTAATTCAGAGTGAGCCAGCTCGTTCCAAGTACATGTTCGCAGAAATCAAACAAATCTCGAAAAAATTCGGCGAACCTCGCAGGAGTCAACTGATTGACATCCCAGAAGGTTTTGCTTCTCAAAACCCTGGTCAACCTCGCACTCCTGCAGCAGCCAAACCTCGATTCCTCAAGATTGACAAAGTCAAAGGTATCATCACTCAAGAAAAGGGTCCCCGTGGGTGTCTCGTACTTGAAACCTCAGACAAACTAATCACAGTAACGCAAGATGGCACCATCAAAAAACTTCCCGCTAACTACAAAGGTAATCTTGGCTTGGGATACTCTGTTGTACTTCTCGCAAAGAAAGATTCCGATGTTGCAACACGCAAGTACCTACTGGTATTTACACTTGAAGAGACGCTTAAGGCTATGGTCATCTCAGGTGAGGACCTTACCCGAGTGACTTCCAAAGGAAAAGCAATCTTACCTGAGGGAGCTCAGATTATACACTTCGGAGAGGAAAACTACGTTGTGAACTTTGTCTCCTCTCGCAAAAAACCTCGAATGCTCAATCTGGAGGTAAAGCCAGGAAAACCAGGTGGAAAAGGTATCAAAATTGCTACCCTGACCGAGGTTCGGTAAACCGCACCTTTACCCCCAAGGGTAACCCCCCATACTCTAATTGGTTAGAAAAACTTCTCGACAAAAACTATGGCAAACACTTTCACTAGTGCACCTTACATTCTTCTCCCTGGCGGAAACACAGTGTTGGGTGTTCGTGGGATTCAAGATACTGTAAATCAACTCCAATCACTTCTCGATGGCGACTCCGGTTCCCCGAACTACGGCAGTCCTTCCGAAATCATACAGTATCGCAAAAGCACCTTTGATTCAGCCATACGTTCTCTGAACTACGCTCTGGAACCCTCCTCCTATCAGTATGACGGACTGGTCGACAGAACTCTGATCAAAACTTACATCGACTATGCAAAAACCAGCTTCAATGCTCAAGCTTTTGTAATCCCTGCCGAAATTTACGGGGTGGAAATGAACTACAACCCTGTCACCGGCGGTTTCAAGCCTGTAACAACCAGTGTGGTTACCTCTCCCCTCACCCCTGTAACCCCTTCCACAAAGATTCTCCTACCCGCAGGTCCGGTGGTTTCAACTTTCACAGTGTCATACTTGGACTCAGCTGTGTCAGTAACCGAGGGAGAGGACATCGTGCTTCGTCTGCAACTCAGTTCATCAGACCACAACGGCGTAACCATTCGTCCAGAGTTCCAAATCTACAACGGAGTGCAATTCACTCAATCAGATGTGGTACGTTTAGACAACTCAAACTACCTTCTCCCTGAAGCCAAGTTTGCACCTGGCTCCACCTACACTGAAATACGTCTCGGCACAGTTGACGACTCAACCCGTGAGTTGGATGAAGCTGTGAAAATGTCTGAAAGCAACTCCAACAGTCCTTTCAAACTCAGCACCGAAGGCCACACCCTTTATTTCAAAGGGTCCCCCGTTGTAACAATCAAAGATAACGATTGGGTCACAACCCCAGCTCCAACCCTCTCTGCAACAACCTCAAATGTGGTCAACAACACCATAACAATCACTGGTTCCAACAATGTTGTGAATGCCCCCGTAACAAACACAACCCTCACAAGCACTGGAGGCACCGTGAATTTTGACGGGCGTCAGTACTTCGAGAAAGTTGGAACAGACAAAGATGATAATCTGGTGGGCACAGATTCAGACGACCGACTTGTTGGAGCTCTTGGATTTGACACACTCACAGGTGGAAAAGGGAATGACATTCTCATGGGAGGACTCAACGCTGATGTGCTCTCTGGAGGTGAAGGTGATGATTTGATCTCCCCAGGACAAGGTCACGACATTATGATGGGTGGCAAAGGTGCCGACAAGTTTGTTCTCGCCAAGGGACACGACACAATCAAAGACTTCAACTTCATTGAAGGTGATCGCATCGTCCTTTACGGAGAAAACAACCTAACCTACGGAATGTCCGAAGGCAACTTGGTAATCCACCGTGATATACACACAACCACCCTTGAAGGTGTAACCTTCGCAACCTTTGACCCAACCAAGGCTGTTTTGATGATGGGCTAATTTAGTCTGGGGGGGTAAAACCAAACAGTTACCCCCCTTATTAAGTTTACTGACTCAGTTACAAAACTATACTGCCACTGTTGGAGATTATTTTGGAACTCATTTATCCGGTGAGCCGGTTGCTTTCAAACCCTCGAGTTTTCTTTGCAATCGCAAATTACCTTGACGGTCCTGATGTGGACACTTTAAGGGATACCTTCTACGAGATGCTCGAACACCATTTCACAGACTACGAGGACCCTACTGACTGTGAGTTTGACGCTGATGAAATTCACTATCAGATTGACGATGAGGGGGTCGTAAGAGTTACCCTAAGCACAGGACTTCAGTCAATTCTAAAACCAGTAGATGGTGAGTTTCATTCACAAATAACGAATGATCATGAGATGGCAGCTTCAAGTGCTATCTATCAGAGAATTGTAAAAGCTATTGAAGAAACAAACCCAGACTTCTCCGGTAACATTGCTTTGTGTTCACCACCCACCCCTGGCAACCAGTACCTTCGCTCCTTTGATGGGGAACGTTTCGAAGGTTCTTTCCACTTGTTAACCGACCCTGAGAAAGAGTTTTCGTTTAACATTGACATTATAGATGTTCAAGAAGATATACTGAGAGCAACTTACAAACCCCTCACCTAAACTATACTATCAATTCGCAAGAAACCACAACAAATGAACGGAAACCTATCCCTTGCAACTCAAAGTATAAAAACAACTGTTGGGGGGCTGAAGAAAAAACTATCAAACCTTAAAGTTCAAGTTGAAACATTTGATGCTGAGCTTGAAAAGATTGATGTCAAGTTTGACAATCTCATTACGCAGTCAGAGATATACAAAGCAAAACTCGAACGTGAAATGGGTCGCGAAGTGAAACGTCTCGAACGTGAACTTGACTTACTTCGAAAACAAATTGCGAAAGGAACTTTCACTCTGGAACCAAGCACAGATGAGTTAAAGGTCGCTTCCACGATTGCAATTCTCGACTCCCTCCTGAGACACATTAGTCGAGATGCTGATGACTTTCGGATTGCCTCCGAGTCCTTTTTGTTTCCATCTGTGTTTGAGAGAATACTCACTCACCCTGACTATTTAATTGAAGAAGTACCTATTTGCCTAGACACAGTCATTCAACGGGGAAGAGAGTATGTTGAGTGGGTTCGAAAAGAGTACTATACTCATTTGACTAACCCCACCACCTGGGAAGATGCAATCCCCTACCTTGCTGAATGGTGGAAGAATGATGCTTTGCCCATGATTTATGGAGCCCGTGATGAACAGTGGGATCTTGATGAACCCTTGACACTACCTGAGATGATGGTTTGGAGGGACAACCCTGCGGAACGACCTTTACAGTTTCCCAGTATATTCGATGCCTTTGAAATTTACGAAAGAAACAAAGATGCTATAATGATAAGTAGCGGACTAGCAGAGTTCGAGAAGAAACATTTCACTAAGGACAAATGAGAGCTAATTTCGGCACCAAAGAAGTTCGAGAAAATGACCCCCTCCTTCGAGGGTGGAAAAACACTGATAGACCAACTAGAGCTCTCAGTAAAACTGACCACCTGATTAAAAAAGTAGGCATTGAACTCGTCCAGATAGTACAAAAGTACTACAGAGCATATTGTGAAACTCCCAATCCCTCTACAGCGAAAAAATACAGGGTGTGGCGTTTTAGACTTCACATGAGACTAAGAAATAATGTTGAGATACTCAATCAAATAAACGAAGCACAAGATCTAGGACTGAATGATAATGCACCTGGTCCCCTTTGTTGGGACATGCAGTTTGACTGAAAGGGGTAAAACCAAATAACTCCTTAGTCAAATAGTGCCGTGATTCCAAGAACGAGCTTAATGGCTGCTTATGTACAAAGCACTTTCAACACCACTCAATTAGATACCTACGGCAATGTAACTCTAAGTGGCTATCTTACAACTGCGAATGCTGTTGCAACTGCTGGTGCAGTTGGTGCAATTGATACTTTAACTCTGACCACACCAGGTAGTGGTTACACCAATGCAACCTACACCCAGGTTTATCTTGGTGGATACCCAAAAGGTAGTTTTGGTTATGCAACAGTTGTTGTTGCAGGTGGTGTTGTAACCACTGTGACTCTCACCACTGGTGGTCAAAACTTCACTGTGGGCCAAGTTCTTACTCTCTCCATTCCTGGAGGTGGTTCTGGTGCCACAGTAACTGTAGCAACTGTGGACACAAGAAATGTACGCCCAGCTTACAAAGGCTGGACAAACATGCAGTATCAGTATTTCACAGAATTACCTGTTAACTCTTATAATGTGTTTCCAGGTACAACTGCAAACTTTGAGTATACCGTTCACTCGTTCAAACCCCCTACCGGTGCAGTAGCAGCCATCGGCCTGGGCGCTCCTGTAGGTTACGGTTACACCGACGGTATCTACACCAACGTGGCAACAACCACTGGGGCATTTGGCTCCGGCGCCACCTTGGACATCCTGGTCGCTGGCGGCCAGGTTCAATCTGTCGTTATCAACACCGCTGGCACTGGCTATCGTCAAGACAGCACTCTGGCAGTTGCCGGTGGCGCTATCGGTCCTGGCACTGGATTCTTTGTGGTTATCACCGCTGTATCAGGTGTTTCACAAAATGGTGATCCTTACTGGTCACAACCTCCTGTTCTGAGTCCAGGCTCAACTGGTGGGAATGGTTTTCCTCCATATTCGGGTGGAATCTACCCAGTCCGCGATAACCCTGTCCCTCCTCCAATCGACACATTGTAAGAGTTTACTTACCAGTAAACCACGCTATACTATAAACATGAAAACCCATCGTCTTGACATGAGATTAAATGCCCTGGGCTACCCTGTTGTACGTGAAGACATTCACACCCAGTTGTTTGGGGTGGAAGTGCCCCAACCAATGTCACGGCTTCAAGTACAAAAAGCCACAGGACTCTTGAAGGAGTTTAAGATTACTGTTCCAGTCGATTACCCCCAAGGTATGTATGACGGGCCACTCCCTTTACCAAAACTAAAGGGAGATACACTCGGACAACATTTTGAGAAGATTGCCACAGAGCAAGTAGGTCACTATAAAGTTTGGGCCGATGAATTCGCCAAAGCCAAGCTCCCACAACTGCCGAGTCCGAACGAGTTCGTCTTTGAACCCGGTTGGCACCGCTACGAAAAGACAGGGGAAACGTGGGAGGTTACGAAGGTACCTTATCCTACGGAGAATGCTTTCACGTTTGACTGTGAGACTTTTGTGCATGGTGGCGCGTTTCCAATTATTGGAACGGCCCTTTCGAGTGAGGCAGCTTATGTATGGCTTGCGTCAGAACTTATTGACCCTTCGCTACCGCAAGACGAGTGGGATCAGTATGAACTAATCCCAGTTGGTGAAGGACGCTTTGTTGCAGGACACAATATTTCCTATGATCGCGTTCGCGCCCGCGAGGGTTATTCACTTGAGCATACTCGTCCCGAAAACTTTTACTTCGACACTCTTTCTGCTCATATCGGTGTTTCCGGTCTTGCTGGGGGTCAGCGTTGGCTTTACGTACTTGCTGGGAAGGATCCAGAGGACCTCACCGAAGATGAGAAAAGGAAACTCCGTTACGCACCGAAGTGGCTTGACGAAGGGTCCACGAACTCCCTAGTTGCAACTTACAACTTTCACGTTGCTGCGGTGCGGAAGTTTTTCGGTGAGGATGTAACCGAACTCGGTGCCTCTGATAAAGAAATCCGAGGTATCTTCGTCAAAGCAACCGAAATGTCTCAAATCAATCGTGTGCTTACTGACGCGGTTGACTATGCAGTCAAAGATGCTTTCTACACTGCTGAGCTTTTTCAAGCAATCTGGCCAAAGTACCTTGATAGTACCCCTTCAATGGTTGCACTGTGTGGACATTATCACCTGAATGGTTCTGTGGTGCCTTTAGTACCAGACTGGCAGGAGTGGATAACAGGTGTTGAGCAAACTTTTCAAAATCACAACACTGAGATGACAAAGTTGTGTCAAGACTTGGTGCAGCAGTACTATCAAGAATGGTTAGACTCCGACCGTGAAAGTTCCTACTGGGCTAGGGACCCATGGCTGTGTCAGTTAGACTGGGAAATAAAAACAGAGAAAGGAAAGTACGCAGGAACACCAAACTGGTATCGACCTTTTGTAAAAGACCCTGAAATGCACATTGGTGTAAAGTCGAACCTTTCTCACTTGTTACTCAAGTTGAAATGGGAGGGGTCCCCTTTAACTTACACAAGGGATAATGGTTGGTGTTACCTTGACGAAGACAGCAAACTCTCAAAGATACCCCATCCGAAAGGAACTGGGGAAAATGTTGGTGGTGTTTTGTCCAAGGACTTTGTCGAGGACATGACTGTTGGGAGACTAAGCAGTGACCTGCCTGAAGCACACAGGGCTCTGGAAATTTCGAATTCCGTAAGTTATTGGACATCGGTCAGAAAGAGGGTGATGGACCGCATTTTCTTATTGGCCCAAAACCCACATGGAAAAGAAGCACTCCTAACTTTACCTGAGATCCTGTGTCATGGAACTGTAACTCGACGAACTGTGGAATCACTCATGGTTACGATGTGCTCTACCAAGAACTGGCGCATTGGTACTGAGTTGAAATCTCGTGTGCAGGCACCCGAAGGTTGGAAGATTGTGGGAGCTGACTTTGACGGTCAGGAACTTCAGGTGGCGGCAATTTATGCAGACAAGTGGGAAGGTGGACATATTGGTTGTTCCCCCTTTGGTTACAATGTGTTGTCAGGTAGTAAGGAGGCGGGTACAGACCCACACTCTGCACTCGCGAAAATCGCGGGGGTAGACCGTGACACGGCAAAGATCGCAGGGTTTGCTGTGTTGTACGGGGCCGGGGTTCGTGCTGTGCAAACTTACATTCGACGCAAGTACCCTGAAAAATCACCTACCCAGGTGAAAGACTTTGCGTTTCGGATCTTGGGGAGTAAGAAAGGTACCCTGCGGAATGGTTTGTACGAGGGTGGTTCTGACTCCGGGTGCTTCAACTTTATGGAAGAAATTGCCATGAGGTCTCGTGTTCCGACACTACCTTGCTTGGGGACTAAAATCTCAACTGCGATGAGACCTGCTGCTGTGGGAGATGACTTCAAGACAGGAAGAGTCAACTGGACTATCCAATCTTCAGGTGCAGAGATACTGTCAATCATGCTCACCGCTGTTCACTGGTTGGCAAATGAGTACAAAGTACCTTGCAGGTTTGTGCTGAGTATACATGATGAAATCTGGTTCATGACTCCTGAGAAGTACGCTGAACAGTTTGCAGTTTTATTTCAAATTGCACACATGTACACCTGGTCCTTGTTTCACTCTGAACTTGGAATCCCTGATCTTCCCCTCTCTCGTGCTTTCTTTTCATCGGTCGCCATTGATCAGAGACTTAGAAAGTCCCCCCAGGAAAAAACAGTCACAATTTCTAATCCGAAAGGTGAAGTAGAACCCCCAGGGGTGGAGTACTCAATGAGAGAATTATCTGAGATTGGAGCGGTACAAAAACTAACCACTCGTTACAATGCTATTAACAAAGGTCTAATCTAATGAAAAAACCAAAAAAGTCCAGAGTCGATGTTGTTGGTGTCCAGGTCCTGAAAGGGGCACTTGACACCTTCTACATCACAGTTCCATACGATAAAAAGAACCGAGTCATTCCCTCCTCGGTGGAGTGTGCCTACAACACAAGGTACTTCAGTCACCAGGAAACTGTGAACATGCTACGCTCCCTCTAATGCCTTTTCCTCTTCCTATAGACCCTGAGTATCGCAAACTTATCGTCACCTTCTGGCTCGATGATATTGACGACCGACTTAAAATCAACGCAGTGGAAGATGCAACAAAAAGCTGGAAAATAGCCAACGACATTTACCTCTCTCTTCCACCTGGAGAGGGAGATGACTCCCTGGAGTCAAAACTTATTCAAGCCAGGGTAAAAATAGACAAAATCTCACACAAACTATGAGAACCATTTCCAACGACGGTGAATCAGTTACACCACCAGCTAAAAAAGAAATTAAGAAACAAACCTACTCCACAAAACTGTCAGACGGACGAACAATTGAAATCCGTGAAATGACAGGAAGGGATCTCATCCACATGGAAAAAGACCTCACTAAGAGTGGTGATGTTGAAAAAGGAATGAAAATCATCGAACGTCTTGTTGTCGGTGCTGATAAAATCACCTACGACGAAATCATTGACCTCGGTGTAAGGGACATCAAGAAACTAAATGAACTTGTCTCCGAAGCCAGTGGTGCAGAGGATGACCTCCCAAACTAATCGTTGAAGATTTAGAAGATTTCACATATGTTCTAAATCTTGACAACCTAACCTACTACCTGCGCGAGATAAGACCTAAAGATTTTTATCTTGCTCAGATCATTCGGCAACAAGAACGAAGTGTTTTTGAGTTAGTTGAAAAACTAATCCTCAACCCCGAAGTTCTTGATGAGAGTACAGTACCTCAACTCAAGAGAGTCTTCATCTGGGCTACGGAAAACTTGCTTGACGAAAAAATCTTTCCGGTTGAAAAATGGTTACAGACTGGGTTTCATCTCTGTAAACAACGTTGGAATGACTCAATGGACTGGTTGGAAAATCAACCCATAAGTAAAATTTTACTTATGATTGATATATTAAATCAGTACACTGAAGATGTTAACGATGCTCAAAAGAAAGCGGCTCGAGGTAAGTAATGCTTAAGTTCAAAGCTAAAGGTGATGGACTCAGACCACTCAATGTAAACTGGTGGAAACCAACTCAAAGAGAGTGGACCCCTGTTTTACTTGATGATAACTTACCTTTTCAAAGGCGACAACAAGACCCGACCTACAAAACACCGTGGGCTCGACTCACCCCTGCCTATGGGGCGTGGAAACAACTTCATTACCCGGGACAGCCGATACTTCGTCGAACCGGGTTGATGTTAGATGTTGCTTTCATCAAAACGCGAGGAGACACTTTCCTCGTACAATCAACTTCATATGGCAAGTACCATCAGTTTGGTACAAGCAAAATGGAAGCTCGCCCCTGGATGGGTGTGCCAGACATTTCCCTCAAGCATATCGTACCGATTGCTTGGAAAAATATCCTATCTCGCAAACGCTAAAATGGCAACTCGTAAACGCACAAGTACAAACACACCTACTCCTGAAACTGTAGATGCAGTTGAAACAGTTGAAGCCACTGACACCCCCGAAGTAGTTGTGGCAGAGACTGCTCCAGTCATTGCTACACCCCTTGAGCCGAAATTCGAGGAGCTTAAAAATGAAGACACAACTGCAAACACACTGAAAGAAGCTCAGTCACCCCTGAGCATTCAAGACCAGATTCGGGACAAACTGAACCACACGAAAGAGGAAGCTTCCGATCTCTTCAACCCTACAATCTCTCAGGCAGCAACAAAAGCCAAGATGGAATCGATTGCAACCGAACAAGGTTTCCAACTCACACGAGGTCGTGAAATCGGCGCTCGTCTTCTCGCTCGTGCGAAAGCTAACCGTTCATGACTGTTTCTATACCGTTTCAACCACAGTTCACTTTCCGAAAACTCGGTTTTCTATTTTTCACTGACTCGCTAGCTTATCGGGAAGTCCTTGAGCAAAACCCCCAGTGGAGGGTCAATGAACTACCCCCGCTGGGTGCTCAATTGAGAATTAGCCCAAAAAGTAACATCACAAATGGTTTGACACAGGGGGGCTTTGTGTTTGGATTACCTGAACCAGATATTGCGAATGTGTTTCCCTTCTCATCTGAGTTGGGATATGTTGAAGCTCTTGTTCAGTACAGTCTTCCCGCTGTGTTAGATCGTGATCGAATAAATGGATTCTCAATTGACAGTGCAGCTGTCACAAACTGACTCAGGGTAAAACCACAAAGTAGACACAACCTCTTCGGAGACCTATACGGAGATCCTCTCTCGCCGGTAGTTGTGTTGAAAATGGAGAGAACACACTTAATGTAAAATGGCAACTTTTTCATTGGGAACCTCGGGTGTAACCCCAGGAGCTCCCGGAGTATATATTAATGAGCGAGCTGGTTTAGTAGCAGCCGCTGGTATTACCAGCTTTAGCACAGTCTACATGCTGGTAGAAACAGAGGAAGGTGTTTCCACAACGGTTTTCCCGTTTAACACTCCCATCCCTGTTACTTCCTTAGCCGACTATCGCGCTCTAAACCAAGGCGTAATCCCTACAAGTCGCATTCCTTCTTTAAGCTACTCTTGCGTTGAAGAATTTTTCAATAACGCTCAAGTTGGTGACCTTCGCGTTGTTCGCGTTGGTACTCCTAACCAAATCGTTGAGATTGAACTGTTCCCATCCGGAAGTAAAGTAAACGCCACCGCATTACCCTCTGCTTTAATGGCAGGTAACGTTGTGTACGTTCAGATGATCCTCAACGGTCTCAAGCTCACAAGTGGTTTGACCGATGACTTCAATACGCAGTACCCCGGTTACACCGCAAACGGTGAGTACCTTGGTGTTCCCGTACAAATCCCTGTCAACTATGTTGCCGGTGATGAAGTAAATAATCGCAAAATTTCCGCAGCCATGGCAACTGCAATTGCAGGCGCCATTGAAAGCAACCCTGCTGTAAGTTCAGCTATCTATGTTCGGGACTTTGGTTTGACCAATGACCTCGTTCCTACATCTAACTCACAAACAGGTTAT
>Ga0247834_1006262_pt1 | contig 13464 bp, 14 predicted proteins | sample LaCruzMarch2015__8_FD_187118 | JGI IMG/M metagenome (GOLD analysis project Ga0247834, IMG submission 187118) | Freshwater microbial communities from meromictic Lake La Cruz, Castile-La Mancha, Spain - LaCruzMarch2015_12m | ecosystem: Environmental > Aquatic > Freshwater > Lake | place: Spain... | reverse complement strand
GTTGTCAAACTTAAATTATTTCCTATTATTTATTTTCTCTCAAGATATGTTTGGTGGGGGTGGATTGAATGCCAACCTTGCAAAGTGTGTGACCATGGTATGGTTGAATAATGTCAGAGTGTGTCCCGCTGAAGTGTGTTGTCAAACTTAAATTATTACCTGTTATTTATTTTCTCTCAAGATATGTTTGGTGAGGGTGGATTGAATGCCAACTTTGCAAGGTGTGTGACCATGGTATGGTTGAATAATGTCAGAGTGTGTCCCGCTGAAGTGTGTTGTCAAACTTAAATTATTACCTATTATTTATTTTCTCTCAAGATATGTTTGGTGGGGGTGGATTGAATGCCAACTTTGCAAAGTGTGTGACCATGGTATGGTTGAATAATGTCAGAGTGTGTCCCGCTGAAGTGTGTTGTCAAACTTAAATTATTACCTATTATTTATTTTCTCTCAAGATATGTTTGGTGGGGGTGGATTGAATGCCAACCTTGCAAAGTGTGTGACTATGGTATGGTTGAATAATGTCAGAGTGTGTCCCACTGAAGTGTGTTGTCAAACTTAAATTATTTCCTATTATTTATTTTCTCTCAATATATATTTGGTGGGGGTGGATTGAATGCCAACCTTGCAAAGTGTGTGACCATGGTATGGTTGAATAATGTCAGGATGTGTCCCACTGAAGTGTGTGGGTCAAGTATATAACATTATTAATTTATTTTATCTCATGATTTAATTGTATTTGTAGAGTGAGCTGCCAACATATAACGGTTGCATTACAGGGACATGACCAACCCACTGCAAGTTGGCATCTCTATAAACATATGAGTAGATGCCAAAATTTGTTGCAGGGTTTTTTTTACACTAACTGGCTCTTACGTCACTTCTTAATTTAATTTCCACCACATGACAAGTGATATTGCCAACACAAAGCCACGATGCTCGCAGCCATTTGAGCTACATTCCACGCAGTTCAGCATTGATGGCAATACTGATTGTCTCAAATACATTGTCACGGAGCATGGTGAAGGTCTGGTGTTAGCAATTGATTTTGTCGTTTCTTTCGTTGGATGCACATCCAAAGATGCATCCAATAAAATTTCATCTCTGTATAATCTAATCCCACAGCTACGCCCACCCAAGCAAGAGCTTCGTCATTATAGCAAGGTATGCATACACTTGTTCATTGAGATCCAACAGTATCATGTTCTGATCCTTGATTTTCTCAGGTTGCTCTGGAGTTCTTGGCATATGTTGATCATAAGAAATTATTTTTGACGCTGGGAGGTCTTAAGGCTTTTGTGGCAGCGACCAAAGCTGGAAAGCTCAATGAGAATGCATATCCAAGCCAAGACAAACAAGCCATCAAAGACCTTATCAATCTCCGTCGAAAAGATGCCATTGACACTATGACAAATATACTTTCATCCGTGTCTTTGCCGTCAGGTACTACAGGATCAGTTATGACTGACAACTGTGGAGCTCTCAAGCCATCAAGTGTCAATGGCAGCAGACCTCTTGTCCAATCATCCGTCATAGCCAACAACCGTGGAGCCCGCAAGCAGTATAGTGGATCTATGGCACAGGCAGCAGTCATCACCGACAACAACGGAGCTCCCACGCAGGACTGTGGAGCTCCCAAGCCGTCTCCAGCAGACCTCATGGCCGACGACTGTGGAGCCCCCAAGCCGTCTCCAGCAGACCTCATGGCCGACGACTGTGGATCCCTCAGTCCATCTCCTGTACAAGCAGACCTCATGACAGACCCCAGTAAAGGCCCCGCACCATCTCCCGTACAAGCAGACCTCATGACAGACAACAGTAAAGCCATTGCATCGTCAGATATCAACCACGTCACTACCAACAACATCATGGCCATCAACCACGTCACTGCCAACAACTATGATTCGTCCATAGAGTCAGGCAACAGCAGTGACGATGGGTCTTCAAAGCATTCAAACGAGTCAAACTGTCGGGTGTATAAGTTGAAGCAGAAGATCAAGCAGCTGGAAGCGGATAAGGACAACATGGCGGCGGCTGTGCAGGACGAGAGGAAACGGGTAAAGGCTCAGATGGATGCAGTGCAGGTCGAGAGGAATCAGATGCAAGCGGAGATGCAGCGGATGCACGCAAGCAAGTCACAAAAGACAGGTGACAACGACGTGGCAGCACATGAGACGGTGAACAAGGACATTGCAGCACAGATGACTGCTGCAAAAGACGCTGCAGCACGGATGACTGCTGCAAAAGACGCTGCAGCGCATGGGATGACGGCTGCAAAAGACACTGCGGCACCGTTGCGGGTTTTGCGGACATTGCCAGAGAAACGAAAGCTGGCAGACATACCAGAGAAATGGGACCCAAATGTACCTCGAGCGCCAGAGACTAGACATATACAGTTGAAGGCAGATTTTCAAGCAGCACGCAAGAAAGCCAATCGATACCTCACACCCGATGAATACAGGCAATTGCTTGGCGAGGAGCGGTGGGAGGCAACGCCGACAAGCATGTGGGACTATCATATGCAACAGCTGCAGGACGTGGAAATACCGCGCAGGGACAACGATGCGCTGATTGCGGCAGCAGGGCCAAATGGGTTATCTACCACGATGCAGAATATTGTGGACAATAAGTGGATATACGACGCTGAGCAGAATAGGAGAATCAGTCCACTGGAGATCAACAACAAGGACACACTAGAGGAGCGATGGGAGAAGATATACCGATCTCCATTCAATGATCGGTTTCATAAGCGGTTTTATACGGATGGGTTGAGCGATGCAGACAAAGCTATATCGGATGCTAGGATGATCGAAGAGGACCTGTTCATGGCAGGGCAGTACGAGCTTAGGGCGGCGGAACACAAGCGCAAGTTTGAAGAAGCGAAGAAAAAACAGGCGACTTGGACGGATGCGCCATACATGGCATTCCGTCCATTGGCACGCGACTCCCTCGAGAATTTCAGGCTTCTCACAGCCCGTGGCCGGCACAAATGACGTCATCAATGTTTTATCTGTTGAGGATGGAGGACAGTCAGCATCTGTGGGTGAAGGAGGAGGGTTCGCCTGTGCTGATGCGTTTGCGGTTGGCAGACCGGCTGACGAAGCTGCAGATCCGTCACCTGAGCCTTGCGTCGCCATTTCAGCCAGTCAGGGTGGACGTGGAGGTTGGCGCGTGGAACGGCACTTCGTTCTGGGGGACGCTGGGTGACATTCATATCCCTGTTGTTGTGAAGGCGGTGGGACGCCGTCGGTGCAATTACGCGAAGACTATGTAACAATGCGCGTATTTCGCAACACCGTCTTCCAGAGGGCGCCCAGGACAAATAGATAAAAGAGCATGGCGCACCACGCGGTGTCAGTGATGTCCTTGACACAGAACACAATGGCAACAGCTGCCATGAGAGCAACGAACTTCATATTCAAAACACACGCACTGCTTATAAAAGCTTATCGACGGTGGCATGTGAATGCTGCTGTGGGGCACGGTGAATCCAGACGGTGAGTGCGATAGCCACACAGGGGTGCTGCTCAGGCAGCGTGATATAGAGGAGATCTCGCAGCAGCACACGCTTGTAGGCAAACCAGTGAAGCTTGAACACAAGGGAGTGGCGGTGGGGCATGTGGTCTCAGCGTGGCAACACGGCAACCGTCTCGATTGCGTGCTGCAAATCGACAATAACATCCCAGGCCTATTCGCGCAGAAATTTGTGGAGAGTGGACGATGCAAGGAGCTGAGTTTGGGATACTCTATTGCCATGCAGCACTCAGATGGACGGATCAAAGGGGGCGACAAGACGGTGCATGAGGTCTCACTTGTCAAAAAGGGCGCGCGGCATGAGTGCGACATCAGGGGTTTCTCAAAGGATGTTATTTAAGGTTTCATTTGATATGCATGATGCAATGGTTGATCATGTTGCTGGTTGCACTGCTTCTGCTCATGCAATGTGACGCATTGCGTATCACGTTCACGCCAGCACCAAAAACACCTCCATGTGAAAAGCGTTTTTGCTACGAGTACTACCTCAGTAAGATGCGTGGATTCCTCAATGAGACAAATGGTTCACGCTGATGCTATGAATACGTGTATCCCAACGACAGCAACCAAATGTAGCACGGCATGTAGTTGATCCGCTTCATCTGACGACACATATTTCTGGGAAATCCACAAGCACATCACTGTAATGGGAAAGACTTCTAATAACCAGTTTGGTGCTCTGATAGCAGCAACAGCAACCGCCGTGTGTGCCATTATAACGTCTATGTATCGGATCCAGATGGATGCATGTCCTGTATGATACAGCAGACTTGTAAGCGTCAGAACAAGATAGATATGGTGATATATCGCGTCTTGTGCGTAGAACGCATGCAAGACAATTGTGGCGAAAAGGCATGACGTGAGGTGTAGCATGACACGATATATGATGGCCGATGACTCACATCACTAGTTCGGGCTTGTTTTGTTTTAATAAATTATATTATCTGCAATCACGTGACCAGCCTGGAGTGACGTCATTGAATGCACGCGAAGCGCAAAGTATCTGGCAAGCTGCCAGTGGAGTCATGGGCGGCGGTGGCACTGCACTTGGGGTCAAACCCGCGCAAGGTGTTCATGCTAGTGTGTGCTGTGAGAGGGTTGGACTGGTGGCTGGGGACGGAGTGGTGGAGTAAGTACTGGGCGAAGCATCAGGTTTGATGACGTGCGCGTGCTGCAAACTTCGTTTGGATAACTTCATTTGACTCAGGAGTACTTGCGGCACAAGGGGTGGACGCCGCACTGGTTTCTTCGTTACAGAGCGTGGAGGCACCTGCGTCCCGCGCAGTACCGTCCTCTGCTTCGGTTGGTGTATAGCCTGAGATGTGATTTCTGTGGATGTCGATACCACCATGGGATCAACACGCACCTCATGGTGCGGATCTGCACGACCTGCAGCCAGGTGTGTGCCACATCATAAACCCTGAAAGTTCAACGTACTGACACCAACGACTGGTTCAGGACCGATTTGTGTCGAACGCCGTGCTGTACATGCGGTATGGCATTTCGACTGCCAAACTGCTCGAGCAGTGGGGACCCTTTGTCAGTTACAGACCTGTTGGTGTTTACCGCACCGTGCGCGAGCTCATGTCCTACACACGAGATCCAATCGACCTACAGGCCTGTAACAACAAGCGAGTGTTCTTCTGGCGCCCAGATATAGACTGTCTATTCAACCTGTCCCGTTGCGAGGCTGAACAAACAGCGAAGCTGCTGTTGATCAATCGTCTCAAGGGCTGCCTGAAGCGTCGATTTGTTCAACACCTATCGCGACGGTATATGATCGAGCACGCCTTTCGCAACGAGATGAGGCGGTTCAAGGAGCCGCTGTTGCTGGGCACCTGGTTCGTCGGTGGACCAGATAGCCTCGGGTGGCGTACGATTCCCAACAAAGGCGATCCATCACACATCCGCAGTGCATTCAACAGGCTGATTGAGCACTACCACAGCATGCCGTTGCTTGCACGGGATGAGTATGTCTTGAAGACGGCCCTTCGTCATCTGCAGCTCAACGCAGACACGGTACTTGAGCGGGCAGACCTCATAGCAGAGGCCAGTGGGTTGGTTCCATCCAGCAAGCGGTTTAATGTATAAAAGGGGTACGAGATAGTTCGATAAGGCGTTGGTGACGTTGCGGAGATGTGTTTTACCCTTCATTAGGCTTGCGAGCTCCTTATTTCAAACATATAAAAGCTGGATGTGAATAATTACAATAGTCATGAGCATGTTATACGTCGACGCAAATTATTATCGGCAGCTGATGGAGTCCAGAAACAACAGCGCGAGATTGATAGATGAGAATGAATCTCTACTGGCTCGTGTGCAGACGCTGACTGTTGAGAGCGATGCAAACAAACAACTTGTCGTTGAAATCACAGATGCCATTGGCAAGCTGGACACGGAATTCAACGTGTTGAAAGCCAAGACAACAAGCTCTCTATCGACTGTGACAGGCTATGTGACGATGTTGTGTGCTAATGACCTATGCATGAAAGAGACACTGATTGAAAAGTCCAAAGCAGTGGCGTTTTACAGTGTACAGGTTGATGGTCTGCGAACGATGGTCAATGAAGAAATGAAGAAGTTGCAGGAACCAATGGTTACGTCCAACATCGCGGATCTGCTTCACTCGATGGAATGCAACACCAGCAACATGCCCAAAGACTTTAATGATCTGTATCACCGTGTCGGGTTCACGATTGACAAAGCACATGCCCTTCTTACCTACGTTGCACGGGTTGCATATATGAACCCACTCGAGCGCGAATCGGGTATGTTGCTCAACAAGTACTTTCTCAGCGGATTTGAGAAAGCGCAGGATGGTCGTATTGACCAATTTCTCGATGTGACCCCGGACGTGTCTGCTGTTCTGAAATGGCTGGCCTGAGTCTTGTTTTTGTTTTGTGAATAAATCACATTCATTCACGTGTAATATCACTGCTGGCGTATAAAATAACAAAGAAATATATGTTCATGCGCGCAATGCTTCTGCTTCCAGTGATACAAGCAGTCGTGAAGCCATTGACAATCTCCCAAACGGCCGTGAAATCAAGAGTATACATATTAGAGCTCGCGAAAGGGCGTGTGTATGTGGGCAAATCAATCGATGTCAATCGAAGAATCGCGCAACATGTCAATGGAACGGGAGCGGCATTCACGCGCGCCTTTGTACCCACTGGGAACAGACTGCATCGAATGGGGGATGTAGAGGGTTTTGGAGATGCCGCCGAGCGTGACGAGACATTGCGGTACATGTTTATGCGTGGCATCGACTTGGTGCGGGGATGGCGTTATTGCACTGTTGTGTTATCGAAGAGAGATCGTGAAGACGCGGAAGCGAACATACGCGAGCTATACGACCTATGCAGGCGATGTGGAAACGCGTCGCATTTTATGAGCCAATGTAAGTTTAAATACGACAGACTCGGACGTGACATCACATAGCTGGTAATCCTATAAAAATTGCCAATGGTTGTGTGTGATTCACGTAAAATGGTCTTCTTTCGAACTATGATAGACGGACATGAGTACATATTTGCTGGATCAGATACACATGATTTGCAGACAGTTGTGCTTCGATATTGTCTGGCTCAACATGTCACAATCCCTATTGACGACATGACCGAATGTATGCATGCGCGCGACGAATATTAAGACTGCTGCAAATGCAGATGTTTATATAAAAGTGGCACGATATATGGTTGTATATCGCACGAATGGATAATTTGATTCGCTATGATATGACTGTGAATGGTGTAACACACACCATAACAGGAAAATATCTCTCCCATATTGCTGCAAGTGTGTATACTCGTTGCATTGGATTGGATCATGATATGGTCACTGCACAGCTTGATAAGTTGGATGTGTTTGAGGCCGAATTTAAAACCAACATGAGAGCAAAGTATGCCATTGCCAACGTACCTGCATCCAATGGGATCCGTTTTCAGGTCATGCTTCATCAGGAAGAATTCGCATTCGTCGGGTTGACCGTAGACGAAATCTTCAACAAGACGTCGGTTTTTTGCAACACTATGGCGATTGACATGCCATTCGATGAGTGGCTGGCATTTGAGCAGTGTCCGACTGGAGGGGAATGTTGCATCTGTCTGCAGCGCCAAACCCCCATTGGTTGGACGCAGACGCTATGCATGCATGGTTTTCATACGGCGTGCATTGCAGAATGGAAAAAGACATCAGCAACATGCCCCATGTGCCGCATGATTTTGTAAGATCAGTGATATGAATCATCGCATGAAAACCAACATGCCATACTCGGCTGCGCCCGAGTCACGCAGCGCGTGCGCCACAGTGGTGACAGATAGCAAGTTTGCAGCCGTATGCGGCCTGACAGACGATAGCCAGCGCACAAAGGATGCAGACCGAATAAGCAGACGCGATATGCGCCATCCGAAGTCCCAGAATGGAATGGCCTGTGATGTGAGAGGCAGATGTTCGATCAAAACCAATCCCGAATCAGCACAGGCAGAAATCCAGTCCAATCTGGAAGGCATTCTCCTGATCTTGAAGCCAGATTCAGCGAGCTGCATTGCAAGCTGTTGATCTAGACTGGCATTTTGAAACCCTGCAGATCGGAAGCCGTCTATAACAACAAGCAGACCATCATCGTTGAGCTTCATAGTCGCCTGTTGAACAAACTGCAGAAGCTTGAGTTGTGTATCGAGATGACAGAGCGACTCGACGCCAAAAATAACATCATATTTCTGGCTGTCCAGTTTCGTCGCGTCTCCAGCTACGAACGCGAGATTGGGGATGTCTGATATAATCACATGCGACGATAGATCCAATGCTGTAAAGTGGACATCAGGTAGTTCACTTGCCAACCAGCGTGCGCAGTGACCTTTGCCAGCTCCGACTTCTAAAACAGTATGGGCCTGAATGCTTGCAATTTGATACATGACGTAGGCCGCCTGTTGTGTTCCAGCGAGTCGCGTATGCATACCAGAACCAAAGAGATAATCAAGCAGCGCATACTCACGATTGGTAGTTTCGGAATAGTATGTTTCGACATCTGCAGACGTGAATGATTTTTTGGAATCAACGATACCATCAACGTCGTATGCCAGACGAATTGCATTTAAATCAGATGCAAGAGAATTGTCGTCGAGAGGCAACGTCAACCATTCATGAGCAAACACAAAGACTGCAATAGCGCCGATGGAAATGACAACGTGTTGCAATGGCATCAATCCCGAAAGTGCTCACGGCCAGATCCCGAAGGGCTGTTTTAAAACCCCTGCAGGCGTTCTGACGAGATCACAATGCATCACGTTTACTTTGTGTTCGACGAGTCTGCTTCTATGTCTGTGTTCACGCGCGCCGTTCGCGAAGAGCTTCATGCGATGGAGCGTCACAACGGAACATCATGCGACCTGCAATTCATTGGATTTTCGGATGCAGTGTTTCATGGCATGAGTGTGGAATCCGTGCCACAGCAGAGGGGATCAACCTGCATCTGGATGGCATTTGAAAAGATATCGAGCCTTCTTCGATTGATTGGCGAGGGCGACGATGCAAGCATCGTCTTCATATCAGATGGGGAAGACAGCAACCCTGAAATGTGCACTCGGCGATTTGCACTCATGTCGCGTATGGCATGTAAGTGCGTCTTGCTGTGCATCGGAGTAGGGGCGCAATTCCCGACGACGGTTGTGTTGGAACAGCTACGTCCGAAGTTTCACACGATCAGCGACGACTCACTGCCAGTAGTGATTCCATTGTGCAGTCTTGAAGACACTTCACAGGTTTTTGCAGAGATGGAGACAATTATATTCGCTCGGCCTGCATTCGTGACGGTGTTTGACGAGAAGACGAACATTAGGGATTTGATGCACGGTATCGAGCAGACATACAACACAGTAGTGAATCGCTGTTCAGGGGTTGTCACCAAAGAAGCCAGTTTGGCGATATTAGACGAAGGAATGGCGAAGCTGCATCAGATCAAGGGACTCGCGGAGCGTCTGCGAGATACAACGCTCGAAACAGAGACGGACTTCCTTCCATTGGCGTCGAATCTGCTTCGGTTGAGTGTGTTCAATACAACGAAATGTCTATGCAAAGTAAAAAATATATTGGCGCAAATAGGTCTCATGAGATCCCGGATATCAAACCAAGGGGTGATGCTTGGGTCGTGCACAGACGCGGAGAAGCAGAAGGTGTTGTCGTATGGACACGTGGTGGGACGGCACCTGAAGGCGGCACATGCATACCACGGGGCCAACTATGGTGGTTCAAAGCAGACGCTCAAGTTATTCTTGGAGCATTACGAGGTGAACCCATATGACGAGATGCTGGAAGACAAGATCTCTCTGTGTTCACAGGCAGCTTTTCTGCAGGATGCCAAGGAGTCGTTGAAGCTAATGTTGCCACAGATCCCCACGCTGGTGCATCTGATCCAGTTCATGCCGCTGGTCTGCCGGACGTTGACGTTATCGATGCCGCTGCCCGACGGACTGCAGATGAATCCATGGCTGGGATGCGTGGTAGGGATGCCGACGATCCTGACGCACATGACCACATACGATTTCTTCGAGCGGTTCAACAACCGGCTTGAGAGGAGGGGCGAGGTGATCAACGGGGTCATGTTGGTTACAAACGACCCATCAGGATCGCTGCTGGCCAAGGGAATTGGGCGGCATCTCGCGTCGTATCTTCTCACCCGCAACTCCGACCTCTACTTCCCGGATGCCGATCTCGCTACATGGGGAATGACTGCGGCCTTCCTGCTGCGGCAACCAGTGCTGAGCGAGTGGATGCTGACGGAGATGCGCTCGCTCGTGGACATGGCCAAGGCAGTATACAGCGCACCCAATGGCTCGTGGAGCAGCTATGTGGAGGAGGTGATGTCGGATGGGTTTCGTCGGGCGCTCCTCACGAGCTCTGTGGTGCTACCCAAGCACTGCCAATGCCCTCACCTCAACAAATTCGTGCTGGCGTGCATGGTGGCAGGCGATCGGCTGACGCTTCCACAGCTGCAAGAGCGACGCGATGCGGCGATTGTGGAGCTGTTTGCACGTCGTGGAGCGAAGATGACGGAGTTATTCGAATGCAGACTGCAGGATCAGCCGTTGGGGCCCGTGATGGTGCAGGCGACACTGGAAGAAACCGTGGAAGGATTCAAGCGCTCCATGGGGAAGTGGAAGCTGGTGCATACACTGCACATCGACGAGTGCAGGCGTCTTGCACATTGGAACTTGAGCGCTGGCAAGCTTGAGCAGAGTTTCAGCAACCTTGCGCACCTGCAGGGCATGAAGCTGGCCGCAGTGGAAGACCTCAGCCGGCTGATGTTTACCGGGCTCAAGTTCAAGGATGATCCAATTGCCAGATGCGACGGGAAGAAGGCCTCGATGGAGGATGTGAATGTGGACAAAGAGCTGCGAAAACATGTGGCAGCTGCAATCCCCGGGCATGTGGCGCTAGTGTTTCAGGCGGCGATGGACGCAACGCACACGCTCCCAATTGTCATGAGCGAGGCGAACATGGCGGCGTTTCTGATGAAATATGGACGGGACCTGAAGGAGGAGCTGGACGTCACACCATGGGGTCTTTCTCGGGTGGCATGCCTCAGCCCTGGATGCCCTCATTTCGGGAAGCCGATTGGAAAGAGCGCCAAGTCCCGCAATGGCCTGCCGCGCATGGCCGATCGTCTGACGCAGCATCTCGCTGGTCTTCCTGGCGAGAAGGGATTTCATCGCGATGGTAACGCTGCAGTCGAAGAGACGAAGTGGGAGTTATTTGAGAGCCTGTTCATTTAGATGGCGTAGGTCAGACGGTTCCTTTGCAACAAACGTGCATGCGACCGTACCGCTTCTCACGAATTTTCCGTATTGAATATGAGGTGTGAACAGACGCACGCCACAAACCCACCGTTCGTTGCCTTGCTTGTCTCGGATCAATAGGGTATCACCCATGCGCATATGCAGACCTTCTCCATGATGCTTTAGGCGTCTGAGACGTACCAGCAGTGTACCATCAGCACACCAAGCGCACGTAAGAGATTGTGTGCCATATTGGATGTATAAGGTCATGCCGCGACGACTTGAACAGACCTTATAAGCACACGCATAACATACACAGATGCAAGTGGACGAAGCAACACGCAACGCAGGAATAGGCGTGTGCATGGGTCAAGCGCCCCTGTTGTTATTCCTGATTGCGTCTTATCCAGAACCCAAATCAGTTATATTTACTGTGCATTTTATGGGGAATCTAACAAATCCCGATGTTGTATTTGACGCAGACGAATATGGGCTATCAGTGGCGTATATGTTGGTATCCGTGTGCTGCGTGTTATTCGCGTTCATGACGTTGCAAATGCAAATGGCACATGCGATAGACAACATGGTAGAATTCAACACAGATGTTATGAAGCCTCTATACATCTGGGATGCTATAATGTGGATGTCTGTCCTGACGTCACACACTCTACTGACGTTGCAAATATGCTCCCCTGTGGACATATATCTCGTAGGGCTCACAGCGGTAGGACAGACAATCTGTCTATGGGCTGTCTGCAGACCAGGGGGGGGGCAGGGGATGAGCCTGGTGGTGTACCTGAGTTGTATTACGTTGGTATTGTCAGAGATGCATACGCGTCATGGATTGAGGTTGGTGGTTTGGTGTATGCTGGTGATAGCTGACATGCTGCTAATGATGGGACATACATTTGACTCGCAGATCAACATAGAGACGATAGCAAATTGCAGGGTGTGTTACAACACACTGTTGGTGATGCAACTATTGCTGCTGTATACCATATAAGAGAACGTGGACAAGGTTCCATGCATGGATGAACTAGTTGGGGTCATTAGCGGCGTATATGCTGTCGTCATGGTCTTGATGTGGTTTTTTCTACATCCTGCATGTTGACAAGTATAAAAGGGATTTACAACAGACTACGTATGTCGTTACGACGGAAAGAGATTTGCAACGATGTCATCACGTTCAAGGATGGATTTCAATCCGAACCACGACCAGAAAAAGAGAAGATTCCTATCCCACCACGTGAACCTGTCAAGGTTGAAATGTCGGTGGCAAATAAGCAGGTAGTAACATTGAACGCTGAGGTGACCAGCCAGGCCAATTCACCCGACAATCTGATGCTGGAAAAACTAGACAATCTCGAAAAGAGGATGGAATACAGGCAGGAACCACCACATCAGCTGGTATTGGAAAAATTAGAGCGAATCGAATCGCGCATGCGATCCACTCCAGAACAGCTCACAGGACTTGGGTTGCGAATGGAAGGAATGCAACATACTTTGAATGCAAACCCTAACAAAGCGGTCATGGATAAGCTGAATCAACTCGAATCCAGGCTCATCGATACACCAGACAAGATCAGCAGTATTGAATCTCGACTGGATAGCATGCAAAGCTCAGTACCACAACGAGCAATAATGGATAAATTGGATCGATTGGCAGCACGACTTAACTCCACACCAGACAAGTTTACAGGACTTGAGTCCCGCCTAGATAACATGCAGAGCTCGCTGAGTGCATCACCCCAACGAGTTATTATGGAAAAACTGGATCACCTAGAGACGAAGCTAGGCTTAGACAAATTCAATGGGATTGAGTCGCGATTGGACAGCCTGCATAAGTTGGCACAGCCACAAGCTGTCATGGACAAATTGGTTAGCCTAGAGGCAAAATTTAACTCAACACCAGACAGATTCATTGGGCTCGAATCACGACTGGACAACATGCAGAGCTCATTGAGCGTGTCACCACAGAAATTGGTCATGGAGAAACTGGATCGCCTAGAGGCAAAGCTCAACTCCACACCAGACAAATTCATTGGGCTCGAATCACGACTGGACAACATGCAGAGCTCATTGAGCGTGTCACCACAGAAATTGGTCATGGAGAAACTGGATCGCCTAGAGGCAAAGCTCAACTCCACACCAGACA
>Ga0247834_1006260_pt1 | contig 13467 bp, 8 predicted proteins | sample LaCruzMarch2015__8_FD_187118 | JGI IMG/M metagenome (GOLD analysis project Ga0247834, IMG submission 187118) | Freshwater microbial communities from meromictic Lake La Cruz, Castile-La Mancha, Spain - LaCruzMarch2015_12m | ecosystem: Environmental > Aquatic > Freshwater > Lake | place: Spain... | reverse complement strand
TAGCAGAATGATTGCTAGAAGCATTAGCTGAATTAGAACTGTTATTAGCAAAATTAGAACTATTAGCAGAATGATTAGATGCAGAGTTTGCACTGTTGCTAGAATTGTTTGCAAAGTTAGAACTATTCGCTGCAGAGTTCGCAGATGCGTTAGCATTAGCACTTACACCAGCTAAATAAGTTGATGCATCATTAGCTGAGTTAGAAGAATTGTTAGCAAAATTAGATGCGTTACTTGAATGGTTCGCTGCAGTGTTAGCACTGTTAGATGAGTTGTTAGCAAAATTAGATGAGTTACTTGCGTGGTTCGCTGCAGCGTTAGCATTAGCAGATGCAGAAGCATTATCTACAATTAAAGTATATTTAGCAGCTTCAGCATTTGTAGTTAGTGGTTGTGATCCAGAAGACGTGTGTGCAGTATTAACAATAAATATATTATTAGTAGATGTATCTTTAACTAGATCTCTTGCAGCATAAGATGTTGCGGTAGCCCAGTTACCTCTATAAGTTCCAAGCTCTTGTGTAACTGATATTTCTCCATTGGCATCAAATGCTAGAATTTTATTAGCACGAGCTGCAGCACCCACTGTAAATTCAGTAGATGTCATTGTGTTTGTTTTAGATAATTTAATAGCTCTTTGTAATTCTTCCTGAATTTCTTGAGATACCATCATAACTCTATCTAGAGCTTCTTCATGCGAATTTGCAGGGAATGGATCGTTAGCTACATAATCTGTTTCTTGTGTCTTTGTTGTATTTCTTTTTAAAACAACAGTCTCTCCAGTTACAGGAGCTGTTAAGAATGTAATATTACCACCTCCGGCAGAACCAACACCAGATACTGTGTAATGAGTTGTTTTTGTCTTTGTTGTTTCTGTACCAGTAGATGATCTTATAATAACCTGAATTTCATCATCATCTAATATTTTAAATGTATATGCAAATACAGTAGTTGAACTATTGCCACTGTAACTAACTTTAACTGTAGTTGATGATATTGTCATAATTCCCTATATTAAATTCAATCGTTAATGTCTATCATATTTATTCAAATATATTGACTTTTGGCGTTCTTTCAGGAAAACTTTCACCTGGTTTCCAAAAATATTCTTTATCGTATTCATCCTTATATTTATTAATTCGTCTAATAATTCTATCATTAAATTTAGGATCAATCATTTTTTGTATATTATCAAAGATTAATCTTTCTAAAGCTAGTCTGGCATACCATAAACTTGCGCCAGGAGTATATTGTCTTAAAAAATCACTTATATCTCTTCCATAAGTAGTTTCTTCACCTGTTGCTAAATTAATAATATTTCCAAATGTAAGTTTTGAAACATCTTCAAAGAAACCAGCAGGCGCTCCTAATATTGTTGATGATAAATTTCTTCCATATTGATTTTGTGATGAAGTTATAAAATCTCCAAAGATACCTAAACCTCCACCTTTAATCATTGCTCTTAACCAATAACTAGGTTCCTGCATTTTTTCTGAAGAAGTAACATCTCTACCTTTTGTTATTTCTCCAAGCTCATAAGCTAAAGCTCCCATAAGTGTTCCTGAAACAACTAAAGGAACTATGTATTTCATTTTGCCGGTTAAATTAGTTTGAGTAAAACCTCTTCTTAAATGAGTATAAACAAATGTAATTGGAAAATTTTTATACATTGCAACAGAATTAATTAATTCACCGCCAATCGTTCCTGATCTTTGATTACCAAATAATGCAACTTTACCTCTTGCTGAAGTTGAAGGAATAGCAAATTCAGTTTCATTAACAACTAATTCCATTAATTTATTTGTAAGATCTTCTCTTAAACTTTCAGTTAAATCAGTTCTTAATCTTATGTCATCGGGTCTTAAAAATGTTGCGCCTTTATTTGCAAAATTAACATCATCAATTCCTGCATCATATAATTTTGTATTACGAATAATATTCCATGAACCATCATTTATTCCATAACGTAAAAATGTTTTTTGCATTGCTTCAGGTAATTCTTTAAATTGTTTACCAACATTCTCAGCCCAAAACCCCATAAGCTCCATACCAAAACTCCATCTACCTGCTTGAGTTAAATGTGATAATCCTGATACCCTTAAGACTGTATCTGATATTCTTTTTGTTACCTGTGGAGCTTCTATTTCCCCAAGAAATCTTGCAGATGCAGATGCTACTGTACTCCAATGTTCAGCAACTAAACCAAGTCTAATAGCAAGTTTTGCTCTTTGAGATTTATTTAAAGGATCAAATAATAATTTTAAACTGTTCTGTGCTGTTCTCCATTGAGGCAAACCATTATGAGCAGAGGTAGCTCTACTCCAGTTAAAATCTGTTAATGCAACTACTGATGCAGATCCTAATTGAGCTGATGTTAATATTTGTCTTAATCCTGCTAAACCTCTTGCTACAAAACCATCTACTGGATTTGTTAATGCACCTTTATGATAACCATATAAATTTTTAATTAATTCTATTTTGGTATTAGCTCTATCTTCTTCTAATGAACCAAAAAATTGAGCTATTGATTTTCTATTAAATTTTTCAGCATCAGCAATATCTTGAGCATATTGACTTACTTGTCTATTTAGTTTTTCAATTTCTAAAGGATCTGTTGATTTAGCAAGTAATGCTTTTGCTTCTTCTAGTTGTTGTTTAGCAACAGGAAGTCTTACTTGTTTTGTAACATCTATTTGAGCTTGTTTTTTAATAAGAGTAGTCATGTATGCAATGGTTGCATCAGGATTGGGTCCAAGAACTTTCATTAATGCAATATCTCTAGACATTTTATTAATGTGATCCATCATCACTTGAAAAGCATTATTATTTCCAAATCTATTTTGATATTCAGTCCAAGACTGTGCATTTTTAAAAACTAAAAATCTATGATCTGTAGAACGTGATGCAAGATTACTTCCAAAAGTTCTTTGATTAGGTTTAACTTTATTAAAACCTTCATTAGTTATTGTTTCATAAACATCAGATAATGCTAATCTTAAAGTCTTTTCATTAAATGGAAGTTTAGTTTTTTCATTAATCATTTTAGTTGCATCTAATCTATCTATAGTAAAATTAATCCAATCTTCTTTATTAGTTTTTCTAATTTGCAAAGTGTCATGTATTTGTGGTAGTCCCCAATCTTTTCGTGATGGTATTCTTCCACCATATTTATTAAATTCTAATCTTAAAAATTCAGAAGCTGCTTTCCATGCTTCTGCCATTTCTTTGGCAGCTTGATTTGTAGTAGAACCAGGTTCAATAATTTCTCTAACTAACATATTTAATGTTGCTTTGTTTCTTGAATAACCACCAAATCCAGGTTTAAATGTATCTAATACATCAACTAATATTTTATGTGCTTGTCCCTTAATAACTTTGACTTGATTTTCTACAGTAATGTGTGGTGAATAATCATCAGGAGATAAAACAGAAATACCAGCATTACCATAATCTACTTCACCATTCATATTCCTATATGTTTTAAAATGTTTTAGTTTATCTTGTTGAGCTTTAAGAGTTAATAATTCTATACGTTTTTTATATGCTGCCTCATATTTAAAAATATCAAAGGAGTCTTTAGCTGCTTGTTTTTCAGCATCTGCTTGAGACATTCCTTTAGCAAGATATTCTTCTACTTTTTCATCAAATAATTTTATTTGTTCATCAGCTTGATTTTTGGTAACATTACCTTCTGCAATACCATTTGTAATACAATCTTTATAACTCATACGCAGTCTGCCAATCTGTTAATAAATAAATTAGTTTGATTTTCTTCTTCTATAATCTTTCGCATTGTTTTCATTTCAGGAACAATTTCATTAAAATCATCTAATTTAGTATTTAATGAAAATTCTTGATCTAAAATATTTGCAGTATCATCACCAATAGCAACTACTGGTTCTTCTCTTGTAGTAATTCTTGCTTCAATTCCTTCAGCAGTCGTAGCTCGGATTTCTCTCCATTCTCGTATATTTCCTTCAATCTGTTCTCTTGATCCTGTAATGTATTTGATGTTCCCTTCGGCAGTTGTGCCATCAATTTCTGCTCTGACATTTATTTTTTCCTTTGTTAAGTTATTATAGTTTGTTTTAATATTATTATCAACTTCTTTTGATATAATATCATCATAAATATATCTGTTAGTTTCTACAGCTCTTTTAAGATTTCTTAATTTTGCAATATTAATTGGAATATCAACTCTTACATTTATAATGTTATAGTTTTTAATTTTAAGATTATCTATTAATTCATTTAATGTTTCTTGTGTTCTACCAAGAATAGGAAGAATAATATTATCACCACCAGAAATAGATTTTTTTAACATTTCTTTAAACAAAACTTTGCTTTCTTCATGGGTAGCAGCTGCGCCAATACCATTGTTATATTCAGGTATTACTTTTTTTAAATCATCAGGATCAATTACTATTGCTTTAAAATTTGCTTTAATTTGATTTGTAAGTGTTGATTTTCCAGCAGCAGGTAAACCTGTTACAATAAAAGCAACACGATCTTTTGTTTCAGATCCTTTTTGATAAATAGCATTAATAATATTGTCTATTCCTTTGTATTCATCTTGTCCCAATTTATAAATTTTATTTTTTAAATATTTTTCTTTAAAAATTCCATTAACATAATTAGCAGGAACATCAGTTCTATAGGCAGCAGTATAAACATCTTGTTTTTCTATTATTTCTTTAAGTACATCTGAATTTTTAATATCAGCAACATCTTCTATTGTTACAGTTCCTGAGTTTAATTTTTCATCTATAGTATCAAGTGTTCTTTTTTCTTTAGCATTAAGAATTTTATTCTTTGCATTAATAGAATTAGTTAAATCTGTTTCTATAGGTTTAGCAGGAGGAAGTTCTGTTTCGGCTAATATTTCATTTTTTAATGATTGACTTTGCTCAACTGAACCTTTTCCACCTGGTTCATCAAATAACTTATTACTTATGTTTTCTGATTCTGGTCTGCTTCCTGCAGTGCTTGTTTGTATTTGAGTTTCAATTGCATTATTGTCTGGTGATCCGCTAGTATTGATCCCATCAAAATCGCCTCTTTCTGCTGCTCGATCGACAGCGTCGGAGAAGTATTTTCTTGCTTCTGTTTTGTTTCCTGCTTGGTAGAGTCTGGCTGCTTGCGTGAGATCTGTAGAGAGCTGTCCAACTCTGGTTGCAAGGATTTCAATTTTTTCTTGGATCTTCGCATTTTGTGTTACTATTTTTTCATTATTAATATTATCTAACTTATTGCCAGCAGAAGTCAATAATTGATCTTCCCTTAAAACTAATAAGAATAACTTCTTCTTGTCTTTTGTGCTTTTTGCAAAGTTTGTTAATAATATTGATTTTTCAACAATTAAAGATTGTTTAAATTCCTCAACACCAAACAATGTTTGTTCCTTCATTTTAACAGAAGGAGTTTCTCTAATCTGTTTAAGAATAAGATCTACTTGTTGCATATTATCAAATTTTTGTTTTTTTAATATTGTTAAAGTAGAAGCATGTAATTCTTTATCAGGTATCAATTCACCAACTCTAGATGCTATTTTGTAATCAATAAATTTATTAACTACCATTGAGAATGAGTCGTTAGATAATTTTGTTAAACCTTGTGCAACTTTAACTATTTCTGATTTTATTGGCATGCTTGCCATAATTGCATTAATATCAAAATTTTTAACACGCATCATTTTAGCAGCATCAATAGCAGTGCCAGTTCCTTGTCTTAAATTAATTGCAACACCTTGCAGCATTGCATGATCTGGTACATAACCATCTACTTCTCTAATTCTATATCCAAATAATCTAGGTTTTTGATCTATTAATTTTTTTGCTAATCCAAATCGTTGATGTCCATCAACGACTGCTAATCTACCATCTTTAAATTCATAAACTAAAATAGTGCTTGCGCTTGGCTGATCCCATTTTGTAACATCCATAAGTCTTTCAGATATTCCAAATTCATTAGTTTCTGATTTATATTGAAAAGTCTTTGCATCAGTAGTTAATTTATTAACATCAAACTCTTCTACTGCAGCACCTTTAAGAATATCTTCAAATTTTAATTTTTGTGGTAGTTCGTCAGGTATTGTAATTGGTTCATCATTTAATAATTTTAAAGTTGCTTCTGCAGCTCTTTCATTATGAATATCTCTTGATCTAACATTATCCACCATTGGATTTTGTTTATCTTCAAAAATTCTATTTTCTATAAATTCAGCAGCAGCATCAGTTTCTTTAGTTTTAAATTGATCTGGAAAGTTTTCTTTATAAATTTTTAAAGTTTGATCATCAGTTAAATTTTCAATATTGTTTTGGATTTTTCCAATCATTTGGATTTGTTGTTCAGGAGTGGCTTTTGAAAATAATTTAGATATTCCATAAATACCTGTGTTTAATGCACCTCCAATACCTGCAGCAAAAACTGTAGAATAAGCAACTTGTTTAGCTCCCTCTTCAAAACCAGCTCCTGTAAATCCTAATTTTTCTCTGTAAGGTTGAACATTTAATTGTCTTGATGTTTCAGATGCTGCTCCTAAAACTCCTTCATAGTATGCTGTTTTTAAAAATGTTGTTAATGCTGTTCTTCCAAAACCATAAGCTAAACCAAATGGTAATGTTAATGCTACACTAGGTTCTTTTAAATAACCAATAGCAGTTCCTGTAAAATTACCAACTTTACCTGAAAAATTTGTATTTTCAAAAAGTTCATTTGCGTATGCCTCAGAGTCTTTTGCATCAACACTTATTTTTTTTAAAATAGCATCAAAATTATTTAATGATTTAGTTTCTAATTCTAATTTTAAATTTTGGTTTTTATCCTGTGCTTCTTTTAATGTTGTTAAAGCTCTGTTAAGTTTTTCATGTCTAGTTTCATAATTTTCCATTCCAAATTCTGTTTTATAAAAATCTTGATCTTGCATTGGATTGTCAAACTGAACATTATTTTTAATCATAATGTCAGTAATTTCACTCCAAACTTCATCAAGATTTCTAATTTCAGAAACTTCAGAATTAGCTTTTTCAAAAGCTCTTAATCCTGCTTTTGTATTGTCTAAAAAAGAATCTAATGTAAAATATTTTTCTCTTCCCTTAGCTCTAGCTTCAACACCACCTAATTGTTCTTGTTCAGGAGGAGCTTCTTTTTTTTCGTAAAAATGTTCTTTAGGTTCTAGTAAGGTATTTGTAGATTTTTCTTCTTCAAAAAAGAATGACATTATTTATTTACTGTTCCTAGATCTCCTTTAATCTTATTAAGATCTACGATAAAGTAACCGCCATTTTTATTTAATAAATATTCAGGTTGTACATTTGAACCAAAAGGTTTTGATAAAGATATTTTATATCTTCCTGGACCCACTGTTACAAAATAAGGATCACCAAAAAACTTTTCAGAGAATATTTTAATTTCTTTTCCATTCTTATCTAATGGTAATGTTTCAACTATATTACCTTGAGGATCTTTATATGAACCAGATTTTTTTAAAATGTTTTCGTTTTTTTCTAAATAATCAATAATATTATTAAAATTTCCATTTTTTACATAAGCAGGAATAATAACATCTAAACCATTATATTTGTCAAATCCGCCAAATTGTTTTCCATTAGATTTTAATGAACCAACAGCATCATTTAATGCCTCTGTATATCTTGATGAACTAAATGATTTAGTTTCTTCATTAACATCAAAGGTTCTTTTTATATAAATATTATCTGCTGTTTCAATTACTCTATTATAAGTTTCAGCAGGTACTCCTGTAAATGCTTTTTTATAACCTGAAAGAATAGAAGATTTATCTTTGTCTCTAAAATTTTCTATTTTAATATTTTTATTTTTACTTAATAAATAACCATCAATAGCATCTGCAGCTCCTTTAGTTGGAACTCCACCATTAAACATTGTAATACCACCAACATGAGCAAATAATGCATTCTCTTTAGAGATCTCTGCAAAAGCATTTGGTGCATCAGCTCCAAAACCATTTGAAATATTTGAAGCTAAATTTAATAACATTTTACTATCTGTAGATTTATCAACGATTGCTTTTAATTGTTTAGATTCTGCATCAGTAAAAAATCTTGCAGGTAAGTTATAATATTTACCAGCAGCTGTAGCTGAATTTTTTCTTGCTGCTAAACTTTCTGTAAATATTTTTTTATTTTCTTCAGATGGGTTAAGCATTACATCATTAAAATTAATATTGTTTAAAGTAACAATATTTCTTTCAGATGCTGTTCTTAATAAATCTTTTTCTAAATCTGTTTGTAAGTCTGCTTTAAATTTTTTAACTATTTCATATTTTTTTAATTCAGAAATAGGTACATCTTTGTTTTCAGTTTTTGCAGTAGTAATCATTGTTTCCATTTTACTAATCTCTGCATCCATTTCAGAAAGTGATTTACTTCTAATGTTTAAAATAATATCTCTTTTTTGAATTAGAGCATCAATCTTTCTTGCATTCTCAAAATTCTCAACTGCTAAAGATCTTTCTTTTGCAGCATTAAGAGAATTAATTCCTGGATCATTGCCTTTATCAATTTGAGCTTCATAATCTTTTAAATTATTTCCTGATGTTTCATCTATTTTAAGAGCTGATAGTTTTGCATGAGATCTTAACTTTTCAATTTTTTCTATAGGCAAAGTAGAGTCTCTAATAACATCATTGATCTTCATAGGATCACGATCAAGAGTTCTTAATCCTTTATAATAATCTACATCTTCTCTAACTTTGTTTTTTTCTTCTGCTGCTTTTTTTCCATATACTTTATTATAAACATCAGAATTTAATATAGTGTCTAATTCATTAGTTGAATTTTGTATTTCAAGATCAGTCTTTCCATAAACAATAGATTTTTTTAAACGATCAGTATTTGCCTCAACTGCTAATCTATTTCTTTCTAATAAATTATTAGTTGCTGCATTTCTAATAAGAATAGAATCTTCAACAGATTGTTTTTGTAAAAATGTACCTAATGCTCTTTTAGTAAAAAAATTTTTTGTATCTTTAGTATGATAATCTTGAATAGTTTTAAATTGTTCTTTATAATATCTATCCGCTTCATCAGGATCTTCCATCTTAGATGCATCATCTTTAACCTTAGACAATCCTGGAACATTTTCATCACCATTATATATCTTTTCTTTTTTTTCCAAAACTTCTGTTTGAGCTTTTACTTTTTCTTTTTCAATAACAAAATCTGTTACAGCTCCAGTAAATCCTGCTGATGCGGCGCCAAGAGCTGAGGCAGTTTCCATACTAACACGCATGCCAGGAGTTGTGGGAACAGCGCTTATTTCTTCTGTGGGTCTAATCTGAGACTGATAAATTTTTATTGCCATTTTTAATTAACCTGTTTTTGTTGCTTTTTCATAATTTCCTAATAAAGACTGACCAGCTTTAAAATAACTAACAGTTTGCGCAACTTGTCCACGATATCTTTCAACTCTTGCTTCAGCTCTTTTCATAACAGCTTGATTTTCTAATTGTTCTTTTTTAACAAGAGCATTATATTCAAGCATATCTCTATCTCTTTCAAAATTTAAAGCATTATCCATTAATACTCTATAACCTGTGCCTTCTTCTGTAACTCCTCTTACTGCATAACCAGTTCTAATGTCTCCTGTTGATTTTGTTTCTAATGCATAAATTTGTGGTAAATCAAATTTCTCGTAAACTTTATATCCTTGTTGCGCTTGTTGTTCTAAAACAACAGCATCTCTTTCCATTAAAGCTGCATTAGCTTTAGCTATTTTATTTTGGGAACTTCCAGTTACTAGATCACCTACCCATGACATATCAATAAATCTTTGCGAACCTTATGTAATCAGCACCATCTGGTCCATAATGTTTCATTAAACCCTCTGATTTTAAACCTAACCATTCGGCAAATTTTATCCCTAAAACAAAATCTGCTTTTACAGCGGTTTGTAATCTTTTCACTTTATAAGTTTTTGTTAAAATATCTAGCTTTTTTTTAACGTGTCTAGCAATAGATATAGGATTTTTCCATACATCATTAGTTGCTAAGACCCATCCTTCGGCAACATTATCCCATAATATGCCAATGCCGCCTGATACCACAATCTTTCCATCTTTGATAGCAGTAAATGACATTCCTGGTATTTCTAAAAATAACGCATATTTTTTAAATTGAGGAGCAATCTGAATTGCAGGATCATTCATTGGATTACTAATAATGTGGTGAGCATGTTCCTTCTTAAAAGGAATAATATTAATATTATCCATCATTAGTAATTAATCTTGGGTATAATGATAACAATGTCATAGGTAGAGCTTGATCCTGTACTACAAATAAATATCCATCAGTTTCAAAGTTACCTCTAAATTCAATTTTCTTATCTCCGGTAAATAAAGGAACAGCAACATCCATAGGTGCAGCAGAAGATCTAAATGGTATCTCTTCTAAGTTATTTAGATCTGGACCCACTTTAGCTCCAACTGTTTCATAAAATCTTAATGTAACATCAAATATTCTTTTAGTTTTTCCTTGTGAAGTTCCATCTTGTGATCCAACATCTAATCTCATTGTTTGTAATGTTGATGTGTATGCTAATCCTACTTTTGCTGCGGTTGTAGTTCTGTCTAATGTTATAGATCCTGATGAAACTGTTTTATCAGGATGTGTTGCACCATTAGCAATAACTCTAACACTTTGTGCTTCAAGATGATCTAAACCTGTAAGTGTAGATGTAGCAGATCCTGAATAAGCTAAAGCGCTATCTACAAATTGAAATTGTGTAAGTGAACTATCAAATTGAAATGGTGTAAAATATTCTACATAACGTCTTGTTGTTCCATTAATTGTTCTTTTAACAATAACCCATAATTGATCTTCATCAATTCTGTTATAAGAATTTCCAGAAATAGAAATAACACTTTCAACTATACCATGAGTTGTAGCTCCAAAAGATCCACCTAATTTATGTTGATGCCAAGCAACAACTTGTTCTGATCTTTGATATGTTAATCCAACTAATATTCCATCTCCACGAATACCCCAAATAATACTATGTGGTTCTTGTTGGTATGTTAATTCATCTAGTCCAGATAAAGTAACGTCTTCAGCTAATATAGTCATATCCGGAGCGACATAACCATCTGTGTCAAAATTGTAAGCTAATTCTCTTAATTTTCTTTTAGCACGTTGAACAAATAAAGTTGCGTTACCAACTGATAGTGCATCTATATTGGATGCTCCATAATTAGATTGTTTTTTAATATTAATATTTGTAGGCGATACTGCAGTTCCAGTAGAATCTGAATTTAATGTAAATTCACCACCTGAAGTTAATATAATTAATGTTCTTGTTGCTTTTAAAGATTGTATGACGTTTACTTGATTTGATGCGATTGTATAAATCATTGCATCATCTGAGGCAACAGTTCCACCTCTATTCTCATCCATGTTTTCATAATCTCCTGATCTTGAAAAGAATAATGTTTGAGGTTGATTAGTTGTTCCTGCAAATACTAATCGTTGTTCATAAAAGGTTACGCAAGAAGGATAGCCAGTCGTGTCTGAAAAAGCTCCTAATGCCCAGTCAGTAGATGAGGATGAAGAACCTGTATCTTTTATAATAGTCCAAGTAACAGCAGTAGAACTTGTAAATGCAGTAATTTCTCCATAGCCAGTTCTAAAAGAAACTAATCTTCCAACATCTGTTGAAGCAAAAGTTGCAGCAGATGCTGTTAAATCTCTAGCAGTTCCTACAGTATGTGCTGATGAGGAAAAAGTTACTGCTGTAATATTATCATCTAAGTATGGACCATTTGTAAAATCTACTTCTGTAATAGTCCAAGAGGTATGTCCAGTTCTTGATAACTTTTTAACTGAATAATCAGGATGACATAAGTACATAACATCTGCTGATTGAGCATATTTAATATTAAATAAATCTGCAGTTAAATAAGTTGTTGTTAAAGTATAAACTCTATTTGCAATACCACCAGATGTGTATGCAGTATAAGATGTAGTATTTACGTTATTACCATCTATATCTTGTAACTGAAATGTATTAGCTGCAACACTTGCTACTTTAAATCTTTTACCATTGACTTGTGTCATTCCAACAACACCAGTAATAACAACTGTATCACCATTAGAGTAACCATGAGCTGTTGAAGTAACAACACCTGGATTTGCTTGAGTGATACCTGTTATTGTTTTATTAGATTCTAATACAGCTCCATTGTCTTTGTAAAAACGAATGTAGTTATTTCCAAATTCTAAAGCATAAGATTGTTCAGTTGAAAATTCAAAAGGTATTAATCTTGTTTTTGCAGATGATGTTTTAACTTCTGCTACAAATGTTGTTCCTGGTCTTCTTGTTACTGAACCATGAGGTTGAACTATAAAATTTTCTAAAGTTTTGCAGCCACTAAAATATTTTTGGAAGTCTGTTCTTCCTTCCATACGATCAGATAACTGACCCCCAGTAAAGTTAGTAAGAGCTGTTGATACTCTTGCCATAATTAAAACCTACTGTTGATAAATTCGTCTGATAATATTACATCAACTTGACCCATATTAGGATCTGTGTTTTGACCCTCTGTAGCATCAACGTGTTTAGCTTCTGCAAGTTTTTCTTGATAAATCTCTTTCATTGTTGTTACTAATGTAGCATTAGCAGTAACAGCAAAAGCAATATCTGCAGCCAAAGCAGCAGAAATAGTTTCAGCAAGTAATGTATCGTATTCATTTGGATCGGTAACTAATTTTATATATTGAAGTTTTATAGGTGTTACATTTGCCATTATTTTTCTACCTTCAATTTTATAATCATAATCATAATCAGATATTGTAATAACTCTTAAACAGTCTGAAGGAAGTGTAAATTGATTAGCCCAGCCCCAAGCAGGAGTTGCAGTATCTGCAGCAAGTTCTTGTCTTGCTATTAAACAATTCCATGTATGAGATCTAAATACAGCATTACGAATGCTTTCATATCTTGCATTACATAATCTTGCATTTTTACTATCTTCTGTAAGCGAAAGAATTGTTGAAGCACCAAGCTGGTTTAATGCGTTATTACAAATTTCTACTACTGAAGCCATACTAATCTTTCTTTATAATATATTTGCGTCTTAATTGTCTAGGTTTAACTTTGGCAAATATCTCTGCTTCTGTTAATTCCAGATCTTTATCAAAACCATGATGTGCAGTTGATGTATGTTTAAATCTATCAACTAGAACATAACGATAGATATAATCTTTATTCTGTAAATGTAAAATGGTTTTTATTTCGTTGACTTTTTTCATGAAAGAATAGTGGGGATTTTACTCCCCACTATTAATTGGTTATTAACTATTTCTAGTTAACTGTGTATTCAATAATGAAACTTAGATCACCAGCAGTATCACCAGCCGCAGGAAAACTAATTCCTACGAAGTAAACAGCTCCTGGATCAGCAGAAAGTCCAGCATCTTGCCAAACTTTTTGTCC
>Ga0247834_1006255_pt1 | contig 13476 bp, 9 predicted proteins | sample LaCruzMarch2015__8_FD_187118 | JGI IMG/M metagenome (GOLD analysis project Ga0247834, IMG submission 187118) | Freshwater microbial communities from meromictic Lake La Cruz, Castile-La Mancha, Spain - LaCruzMarch2015_12m | ecosystem: Environmental > Aquatic > Freshwater > Lake | place: Spain... | reverse complement strand
GGGCTTTCAGGTGCCGGTGGAGGGCATCGCCCCCGAAGCCCTCATCGACACCTTCCGCATGCGCCGCAGCAGCAAGCGCATGCACCAGGCCATCGACATCATGGCGCCCGAAGGTACCCCCATCTTCGCCCTCGACGACGGCGTCATCGTGGCGGTCCGTGAGAACCGGCTGGGGGGCAAGGTTGTGGAACAGCTCGACGTCACCGGCTGCGTCGGCTTCTACTATGCCCACCTGACGGACTACGCCCCGGGCCTCGAAAAGGGCATGACCGTCAAGCGCGGAGACCTGCTGGGCTTCGTGGGCACCACCGGCAACGCCCGGGGCAAGGCCCCCCACCTGCACCTCGGCGCCTACCACCTGGCGGACAAGCCCGGGAAGTTCTCCTGGAAGACGCCCCTGAACCCCTTCCCGATGCTGGCGCCCACCGACGAGTCCTGAGCCTCGGGGCTCCCGCCTGTTGGCTCCTCCCCCAGCGTAGGAGGTTGGGAGGCGGCATCCGCCCGGGCGCCACGCCCCTCCCGATGGAGGGGCGTTTTTGTCGCCGGGGTGTCTTTCGTCCAACGGCAGCGTGCCTTCCCTCCCGGGCGACAGCGTGGTCCGCTGCCTGCAGTGGCATGGGGATGCCTGCACGCCGGAGCCCAGAACTCGTGACCCAAACGCCCGTTTCCTGGTTCTCCCGCAGCGGCAGCGAGGCCGTCACCGACACTGGCAGCAACGCCGAAACGGGCCTCGCCGACGTCGAAGCCGCCACCCGTCTGGCATCGTCGGGGCCCAATGCTCTGCCCCATAAGGGGCCGAAGTCCCTGTTCTGGGTCTTTGTGGGCCAATTCAAAAGCCCCCTCATCTTTCTGTTGTTGGTGGCCGCGGTCGTCGCCTTCGCCATCGACGAACGGACCGACGCCGCCGTCATCGCCGTCGTCGTCGCCCTCAACGCCATCATCGGCACGGTGCAGGAGGGGCGGGCGGAGCGCTCCCTGCAGGCCCTGCGCAAGCTGTCGGCCCACCATTGTCGCGTGGTGCGTGGGGGCCGCGAACTCGACCTGCTGACCCGCGACGTCGTCGTCGGAGACATCGTCGTCGTGGCGGCCGGCGACGCCGTGCCTGCCGACGCCCGGGTGCTGGTGGCGGCGGCGTTGCAGGTGTCGGAGTCGTCCCTCACGGGGGAGTCGACGGCGGTGACCAAGCAGGTCGAACCCGTCGCGCCCTCGGCGGTGTTGGCCGATCGCCAGTCGATGCTGTTTGCGGGCACCTATGTGGCCGCCGGTCGTGGTCGCGCCGTCGTCGTCGCCACCGGGACGGGGACCGAGATTGGCCACATCGCGAATCTCGCCGCCACCAGCGTGGAACCAGCCACGCCCCTGGAGCGCCGCATCGACAGGCTCGGGCGCATCATCATCGTGGCCGCCGTCGTCCTCTTCTTCGTCGTCATCGGCGTCGGTCTGCTGCGCGGTGTGCCGATGCGCGACATCGTCATGATCGCCGTCAGCCAGATCGTGGGCCTTGTGCCCGAAGGGCTGCCGGTGGCCATGACCGTGGCCCTCGCCGTCGGCGTGCAGCGCATGGCCAGACGACGGGCCGTGGTGCGGCGCTTGTCGGCGGTGGAGACCCTGGGCTGCACCACGGTCATCTGCACCGACAAGACGGGCACCCTCACCAAGAACGAGATGACGGTCACCACCGTCGTGCTGGCAGACGGCCGCACCGTCACCGTCGCCGGCGTTGGCTACGCGCCGGCGGGGGCCCTGACCCTTGATGGCAAGGCCGTGAAGGCCGGCGACGACGCTGCCCTCGATGCCCTGCTGCAGGCCGTGGTGCTGTGCAACGACGGCACCCTGACTGCGCCCTCCGAGAAGGACGACCAGTGGCGCCCCCTGGGAGACCCCACCGAGGTGGCCCTCGTGACCCTGGGGCAGAAGGCGGGCCTCGTGCCCGAAGCCTTGCGGGCCAGCCAGCCACGCCGTGCCGAGATCCCCTTCGACGCCGACACCAAGATGATGGCCACCGAGCATCGCGGCACAGACGGCGCCGGCGACGTCGTCAACATCAAGGGTGCCCCTGGTGCCGTGCTGGCCTTGTGTCGCAGCTATCGCCAGGCAGACGGCACCGACGCCGCCTTCGACGACGCCGCGCGGGCCCGTGTCGTGGCTGCAGCCAACGAGTTGGGCACCCGGGCCTTGCGGGTGTTGGCGGTGGCGCAGGTGAAAGACGGCACCATTGACGGCGACGCCGGCTTCGCGGGCCTTGGCGGCGCAACGCTGTTGGGGCTGGTGGGGCAGATCGATCCCCCCCGTGACGAGGTCACAGACGCCGTGGCCCGCTGTCGGGCCGCCGGCATCCGACCCGTCATGATCACGGGCGACCACAAGGCCACCGCCATCGCCATCGGCACCATCATCGGCATCGTTGGTGAAGGCGACGAAGCCGTCGACGGCGTCGAACTCGAAGCCCTCGACGACGACACCCTCGCCCGGCGCCTGCCGACCATCGCGGTGTTTGCCCGCGTGCATCCCGCCCAGAAGCTGCGGATCGTGACCGCCCTGCAGAAGCTCCACCAGGTGGTGGCCATGACGGGTGACGGCGTCAACGATGCCCCCGCCCTGATGCGCGCTGACGTCGGCGTGGCCATGGGCATCACGGGGACCGAGGTGGCCAAGGACGCGGCCAAGATCGTCCTCGTCGACGACAACTTCGCCACGTTGATTGCCGCCATCGAAGAAGGCCGCGTCGTCTACCGCAACATCAAGAAGGCGACCCTGCTGCTGTTGTCGACGGCGTTCGCCGAGGTCGCCGTGCTGTTGGCGGCCCTGATCGTGGGGCTGCCGCCGCCGTTCGCTGCCGTGCAGATCTTGTGGAACAACCTCGTCACCGAGGGGCTGGTCACCGTGAACCTCATCATGGAGCCCGCCGAGGGTGACGAGATGACCCGCCGTCCCATCGATCCCCAGGAGCCCCTCATCGACCGGGTGCTGCGGGGGCGGATGTTCGTCATGGTCCCCACCATCGTCGTCGTCACCCTGGGGTGGCTGATGGCCCGCACCGCGGCCGGCGTCTCGCACGCCCAGGTGCAGACCGAGACCTTCACGCTGCTGGCCCTGTGCGAATGGTTCAACGTGCTGAACTGCCGTTCGGAGGTACGCTCAGCGTTTTCCCTCAGCCTGTTTCGCAACCCCTGGCTGCTGGGTGGCCTCGTCCTCGGCAACCTGTTGCAGATGGCGGTGGTGTTCGCCCCACCGCTGCAGACGGTGTTTCGCACGGTGCCCTTTGGCTTGTGGGAGTTCGTCATGCTTGGCGTGGTGGCGAGCACGGTGCTGTGGGTCGAAGAACTGCGCAAGCTCGTGGTGCGTCGTCATCGTCGCCTGGCGGCGGTGGTTCCGGCGCCAGCGACGCCGACCACCTGACGCCGTCAGGACGAAGACGGCTCCGACGACGATGCTTCCAACACGGCCGGCGTCGTGGCGGCGAGGGCCTCCACCAGGCGCCGGGCGAGGACCTCGTGCCGTTGGTCGGCGGGGATGGCAGCCAGGGCGGTGCGCCCGACGAGGGGCTTCAGGGCGACCACGATGCGCTCCTGCTCGGCGGGGACCACACCGAGGGATGCGAGCATCCGTCCCAGCACCCGGCGGTTCATCAGACGTCCGAGGGCCAGACCCAGGCCGCCGCTGAAAAAGATGGTCACCACGAGAATGACAGCGACGGCGGTGGGGGCATTCCGCAGGAGGGTCAGGCCGCCCAATCCGACGCCGAGGACGCCGAACATGACCCCGAGGAGTCGCTCCCGCTGCAGGCGCTCAAGGGTATGGGACACCACGCTGCGGGCCAGGGTGGCATCGATGGTGGAGGCGGTGAGCGCCGCGGGCGGTGTCGCCGTGGCCGACGGCGACCAGGGGTCTTCGCCGCCGGGGGCCAGCAAGGCGACGATCTCGTCGACGCTCGGCCGCTTCGCCGGCTCACGCGCCGGCGTGCTGCCGACGATGGCGGCGAGCTTGGTCCCCACACGACGACGGGCCCGCCAGCCGATGCCGCTTTCCTTGAGGTGCTGCTGGGCCCGCGAAAGGGGGGCCTTCTGCCAGAGCATGGGCAGCGCCATGCAGCAGCCCACCAGGGCCCCAATCGCCCCCGAAGCACCAACAAAGACCAGGGACAAGACGAGCACCAGCGCCGTCGTGCCCCCGAGCTTCAGCACGTCGTGGCGCAGGAACTCGGCCGCGGTGATCCGGTAGGTGGCGACGATCTCCGCCACCTCGCGGGCCACCGACGGCGGCAGGTTCTCGGTGCCCGTGACATGGCCGAGGTTCCTGGTCGTCGTCAGGGCGGTGGTCGGTGACGTCGGTTGGAGCTCAGAGCCTGCGCGCATCCCTGGACGCTATTCGACTTCAGGCCAGACCGCACAGCGTGTTGGAGAGATCCCAGAGTCTGCGTGCTTTGTCGTCGTCATGGCTCTCGGGGGAGCTCTCGATGGCTTTGCTCTCGCCGTAGAAGCCGCCGCCGGGAATGCTCGCGTCGGTGGCGACCTTGACGAAGGTGTCGGTGGCTTCGTCGACGCTGTGGGCAAAGGGCATGAGGGGCATCAGGTACTTCATGACGAGCTTCATGACGCCGTGGGTGCTCTCGGCGGCGGTGGTTGGCACAAAGCCCGGGCACACGGCGTTGGCGGTGGCGCCGCTGCCGGCCAGGCGGCGGTTCAACTCATAGGCGAACCACATGTTGCACAGCTTGCTGTTCTTGTAGGCGCGGCTGGCCGAGTAGCCATGCGTGAGGTCGTAGTCGTCGAAGTCGAAGCGCACTTCATCGCCCTGCCCGGAGTTCGGCAGGTGCAGGCGCGATGACACCACGACCACCCGCGTCGCCGACGCCTTGATGACATCGAGGAGCAGGTTGACGAGGAGGAAATGGCCGAGGTGGTTGGTGGCGAAGGTGACTTCGTGGCCCTCGGTGGACAGCAGCCGCTCGGGCGATTGTTGCAGGATCCCGGCATTGCACAGCAGCACGTCGAGGTGGTCGAAGCGCTCGCGGAACGCCGCCGCGAAGGCCCGCACCGACGCCATCGACGACAGATCGAGGGCCATGGCGGTGACATCGGCGCCAGCAACGTGGGCCCGAATCTCGGCGGCGGCCTGCTCCCCTTCCTCCAGGCGACGGGACGTGATGACGACCCTCAGGCCCAGGTGGGCGAGCTTCTCGGCGGCGGCGCGCCCCAAACCACGGTTGCCGCCGGTGACCAGTGCAAGCTTGTTCATGGGGCGAGCCTACGCCAGGAGCCGCCCGTCGAGCACCTGTGGCGTGGTCGTCGTCAGCGGCCGGTGAGCTGCTGCCAGCGGCGGTCGATGTCGGCCTCCAGACGCACCATGTCGACGCCCAGGGCTTCGGCCCGGGCCCATTCGCCGCCAAAGGTGGTGCCCATGGGGGTGGGATCGTCGCTGCCGAGGACGCAGTGGACGTGGGCCTGCTGCAGGGCCCGCAGGGGGGTGCAGCCCCGGCGGGTCTCCAGGGTGCGCAGCACGGTGGGGATGAGCAGGTGGTTGCTGGTGGGGCAGACCTCGAGGGTGACGCCGTCCTTCGCCAGCCGCTCCAGGGTGGCGTCGCTCTCGACGGAGCGGACGCCGTGGCCGATGCCCTGGGGCTGCAGTTCGAGGGTGCGTTCGACGGAGCCGTGGTCCTCGAACTCACCGGCGTGGATGGTGAGGTCGGGGATGTCGGGCCGCAGCCGTTCGAGGATGCGGCGCAGGGCCAGCGGCATGGGCTCCTTGTCGGGGCCGACGACGATGCCGAGCACGTCGAGACCGCAGATGGCCGCCTTGTGCTCGGGGAGGATCGAGGCCATCGCCTCGTAGTGGGCCTCGCTCTCAAACGTGCGGGAGAACCCCACCCGCAACAGCATGGGCTTGGCTTCGCTTTTCACGGCGACGTCTCTGGCGCCAAGCACCGCGAGCAAGATGGTGCGGGCCTTTTCGGCGAAGGCCACGGGGGGCAGGGCCCGCCAGTCCAGGCCCTCGTTGTCGAGGAGGGTGCGCGTCATCGAGAACAGGCTGACCCGCATCTCGAAGCCGTCGGTGTCCTGGGCGGCCTCGACGAAGGCCAGCCGGGCCAATTCGGCGATGGCGTCGACGGAGACGTAGGCGGCCCGGGCCTGGGTGATGCAGCGGTAAAACACCATGGCGTCGTCGGAGGCCCCAGCCATTGTCAGCACGGCGCTCAGTTCGGCGGCGGTGCGGAAGCGGTTGGCGGCGGCGTCGAAGAACACCGGGTCCGTGACGCGATGGGCGGCGGCCACCGCCGCGAGGGCGGCGGGAGAGTGGGAGCCTTCCAGGTGGCGATGGAGGTCGAGGCGCGACATGCACGCCCATAGCAGGCCCATCGGCATCGACGAACGCGTTTTCATCGGCGCCAGCCGATGAACATGTAGACAACTCACCGACACGGGCGGAGCCCGTGTCGGTGTTTTCTTCGGATCGGGTGACGGTCAGTGGCGCCGAAAGAGGGCGATGGCGGCGCCGAGGGCCTCGTCGATGGCGGCGGGGTCGTAGCGGGGGCCCACGTCGCGGCCGAAGGCGTGCTCGGCGTCGTAGAGGCGGGTCTCGAAACGGATGCCGTGGTCGTCGAGGGTGCGGTGGATGAGGGCCCGCCCCTCGGCGGGGATGTGGGGGTCTTGGCGACCCCAGACCAGCAGAAGCTCTCCCGTGATCTGGCCCGTGAGGGCGAGGGTTTTGACCTCGGTGTTCCCCAGGCGATCCCGGTGGAGGCCCGTGCCGTAGCAACAGGTGGCCGCCCGCACCCGGGTGTCGGTGGCTGCGGCGCGGAAGGCGAGGTGGCCCCCGTAGCAGAAGCCGATGGCGAAGACGCGGCCATCGAAGCCCTCGCTGTGGGCCGAGGCCATGTGGTCGATGACGGCGGCGCGGGCGGCGTCGGCGGCTGTGACGTCGGCGATGTCCTGGCAGGCGACGGCGCGCTCGCGGTCGGCCTCGAAGTCGAGGACGGTGCCCGTCGGCAGGTGGTGGGCCCAGGGCTCGGGGCTCATGACGATGAAGCCATGGCCCGCCAGCCGCCGCATCATGCGCAGGTGGGCCTCGGTGTTGCCGAAGATGTCGGCGAAGCACAGCAACAGCGGATGCCGTCCGTCGCCGACGGGACGAACCACCGCGCTGCGGACGACGCCAAAGGAGACGGGGACATCGATGGTGCTTTCAATGATGCGCATGGCCGCACCATCGCCGAGGTCCGTTCCCCGACGCAATCCCCGACCTCGAAGTGATCGTCGTCGGTGTCGTCGCCATCGTCGCCGTCGTCGTCATCGTCGTGGCTGTTCGTGAACCCGGTGGGATGATGTGGGTTGGCGACCCACCATGATGGCCCTCAGTGTCCGATCTCGAAACGTCAAGTGTCCGGCGGGCTGTCTCTGATCGATGCGTCGGTCGGAGGGCTGAAACGCGATCGGTACCTTGATGGGACTGTTCCAGGAGCTGGTGATGCAACTCGGGCGCTACACCGTCATCGAAGAACTCGGCGCTGGCGGCATGGGCCGGGTCCGCCTGGCCCGCGCCCCCGATGGGCGCCTGGTGGTGTTGAAGACCGCGCTGGTCAACGACCGCGACGACGACGAACGCCTGCGCGATGAGGCCCGGGTGGGCCTGCGTCTCTCCCACCCCCACATCGTGGAGACCGTCGACTGCTTCGAGCATGAGGGACGGCCGGTGTTGGCGACGGGCTACGTCGTCGGCGCCACCATCATGCAGCTCCGCCAACAGCCGTTGTCGCCAGCCGCCGTGTGTCGCGTGGGTCGCCACATCGCCGACGCCCTCGATGCCATCCATGAATGCACCGACGGCGAGGGCCGCCGCCTCGGCGTCCTGCATCGGGACGTCACGGCCGGCAACGTCATCGTCGACGAGGCCGGCGATGCCCGCTTGATCGATCTGGGGATCGCCCGCTCCCACGAGAGCCGGGCCATGCGCACCGAGACCGGGCTGCTGCGGGGGACGCTGCGCTATCTGGCTCCCGAGCTCTTTGATGGTGGCCAACAATCGGCGCAGTCGGATCTGTGGGCCCTCGGGGTCGTGCTGTGGGAGGCCCTGCTTGGACGGCCCGCCGTCCTTGGTTCTGACGTCGTCGCCATGGGTCGCATCTGCTCGGGCAACCTGATGGCCCTTGAGCCCGGTGAGCGGCCCGAGCCCAGGGTCCAGCGGGCCATTGGCCAGCTCTTGCAGCGGTCCACCGCCGACCGCCCCCGTCGTGCCCGCGACGCCGCCGCGCTTTTTGCCATGGTGCTGCGGGAACTCGGCGACGACGGCCGCAGCCAGACCGCCAGCGCCGTCCGGCAGGCGTTGCAGGGGACCCGTGGCAGCAATGCCAAGAACGCCTGCGGCCTTGGCCTGGACGGTCTGTCCCTGGCCGAGACCGCCATCGTGCCGCCACAGTCGTCGTCGCTGTCGTCGTCGCTGTCGTCGGCGTCGACCTCGGCGCTGGTGTCGATGTCGTCGTTGGTGCCGTCGTCGTCGCTGTCAGCGATGTCACCGATGCCGGTGACGCCGTTTCCGCCACCGATGGCGGGGTTGCCGCCGACCCAGCACGACCAGACGTCGGAGGTCCTGCGAACCCCCTCCCAGGGGCTCCTCGACTATGCCGCCCGCTTGTCCGAGATGGAGCGTTCGCTGGTGTTGGCCTGGGGCCAAAGCGAGCAACACAGCCGTGAGGCCCTGAGGGGTCTGCCCGTCATCACCGGTCGTCCCATCGAGAACGTCGACGTGGGTGCCGCTGCCACGGCGCAGTATCCGCAGCGATCGCCGGCGCCCATGGCGGTCGCGCTGCCGCCGGTGCCGACCATCCCGGTGTCGCCCACGGTCTTGCCAACAGCGCGGCCAGGGCCGTTCGAGGACGTGCCGTTCTCGCGGATCCCCACCCCGTCTCTCGGCGCCATGGCCGGGCCCGGGGCCTTGCCGGCCCTGCGAGGTGGGGGCTTCCCGAGCGCGATGCCCATGCCGCCCCACACGCCGGTGTATCTGCCGCCGGCGTTCATGCGCGGCGCCCTCGACGCCATCTCCGTCGAACCACCGCGCATCCTCGCCGACGAGCCCGATGAAGCCGGAGGCACCACCGCGTCGACGGGCAACGCCCTGGCTGCCCTGGCGCCCCTGCCGCCCCACGTGGTGCAGGAGTCGGCCTTTGCCCTGGAACTCGCCGCCATGCGCCGGCGCAACGCGGCCCTGACGGTCCTCCTGGTGCTCGCCGTGGTGGCGTTTGGCGCCCATGTGCTCGTGACGCGCTTGCACCTGGGCTGATCACCCAACACCAAAAAAGAGCGACGCCGACCACGAGTCTCCTCGTGGTCGGCGTCGGTGCTGGGCCGGGCTGGGTTCAGCAGTCGGGCTCAACGAGGACCCCGTTGGGGGTGACGTTGCCGGTGTTGCCACCGATGGTCGAGATGCAGCCGACGAAAATGTCAGCCCCCAGATTGAGTTCGAAGGTGCTGTTGGTGATGCTGACGGCATTGCCGGTGTCGTCGAGGGTGACGCCGGCGTTGAGGTTGAAGTTGTCCTCACCGCCGTGGCGCACGATGACGCGGTCGAGGCTCGAGTTGTTGAGGGTGGTGGTGCGGAACACAACGCCCAGCCAGTTCCCCGCCGCGGCGCCAGCGGAGCTCTCAAAGATGACGGGGTTCTCGACGGTGCCGGTGGCGACGAGGCCGCCGGCGTTGGCGCCCACCTGAAGCCACTCACCGGTGCCAAAGCGGAGGACCACGCCCGCGCTCAAGGTGAGCACGGGGTTCGCGTCGCCGCCGACTTCCAGGGACCCAATCACCCGCCACGGCACGGAGAAACCGGCCCAGGTGGCGCTGGTGTCGACGTCGCTGCCGGTGATGATGTTTTCGGTCACGGCGGTGAGGACCGTGTCAGCGCCAATCTGGCCGATGGCGCTTGGCTGGACGCGGAAGCCCACCGTCGAGTCGGCAATGGTGTTGTTGGCGAAGGCGTTGAACTTGAAGCCGTTCGCGCTCACGCCCACCCCGGACAGGCCACACTCGGAGAACAGCGAGTCGTGGATCGACACCCGGTTGGTGCTGGTGCCGTCGATGGTCAGGCAGCCGAGCACGCCGAAGTTGTCCTCACCAGCATGGCGCAGGGTCACGAAGCCGAGTTCGGTGCCGCTCAGGGTCTCACTGCGCAGGACCACGCCGAGCCAGTCGCCAGGCTGGCCCGCGGCGGCCGTCACGCTCTCAAAGATGATGGGGTTGGTGCTGGTGCCCACGGCAACGATCTTGCCCGGGCCGGCACCGGCCACTTCGAGCCAGTGGCCGCTGGCAAAGCGCACGGTGGTGCCGGCTTCGATGGTCAGGGTGTTGCCCGTGGTGCTGCCGACGTCGAGGTCGCCATCAACGCGCCAGGGAAGCGTCGTGCTGAGCAGGGTCACGTCGGTGGCCACGGTGCCGCCGATGATGACGTTCTCGTCGACATTGGTGAACGTGGGGGCTTCGGTGATGGCCCCAAGGGCCGCCGCATGGACCGACAGACCCACCGGAGCCTCGGTGACGGAGAGCCCGGAGAACGTCGAGAACGTGATGGAGGACGACACGTCCAGGGACAGGCCCGCCTGGCCGCAGTTCTCAAGGACCACGTCGTCGATGGCGATGCGGTTGTTCTGGGTGGCCTCGATGGTCACGCAGCCCTTCGCGCCGAAGTTGTCTTCGCCACCGCCGCGGATGGTGACGTTGCGCAGCACCGTGCCGCTCAGGGCGTCGGCGCGCACCATCAGACCGAGCCAGGAAGCCGCGTCGCCGCTGGCGCTCGACAGCACGATGGGATCGTCGGTGGTGCCGTCAGCGACGAGGGCGGCATCGGCGACCTCGAGCCAGTGGCCCGCGGGGAAGGTCATGGTGACGCCGGGCTCCAGCGTGAGAGTGGCGCCAGCGCTGACGATGACGTCGTCCACCAGGACGTAGGGGCTGCAGGCCTTGGTCAGGGTCGTGTCGGTGATGACATCGGTGGGGAGATCGCATTCGCCCTCGCCCTCGCCCTCACCCTCACCCTCGCCCTCACCCTCACCTTCACCTTCGGCCGGGCAGCCCGGGCACGCGGGGATGACGGCGATGGCCGCAGCCAACGCGGCCGGCATCATCAGGGGGAGCAAGCCAGATACCGAATGGAAAGGACGACGCATGAAAGCCTCCAGGTTCGATGCCCAGAAAGCACCGGCCGCGCCAAAGCCGTTGTCGCATTGCGCCGTGGGGACCTTGGCCCCGCCATGCTCCGGTCCGGGTGATAGCCCCCAGGGAACGTGTCTCTCCGCACACCCGTGCGCCTGTTTCCCGCGTGTTCCCGGTCGTTTCCACGGTGGTTCCACGGTGGTTCCACGGTGGTTCCACGGTGGTTCCACGGTGGTTCCACGGTGGTTCCACGGTGGTTCCACGGTGGTTCCACGGTGGTTCCACGGTGGTTCCACGGTGGTTCCACGGTGGTTCCACGACGGTCACCCGACGCGGGACTTCAAGCCCATCATCACCATCAACGCGGCCACCAGGGGGTGCACCACCAGGGCGACGCCGACGAGGGCCGCCACCGTCGGTGCGGGCAGGGGATGGCCGGCGATGGCCACGACGACGACGATGCCTGCCAGAAAATCCAGCTGGTCGATGAGCCAGACCAGGGGGCGCAACCCGGGATGCGTCGTCGGCGCCGCTGCCCCCGGTTCGATGCCGAGTTGGCGCTTGGCGGCAGAGTTTGGCAGCTCGCCGAGGATGTAGCCCGCCCCGAGCAGCGCCCCCCACCACAAGGGCTGCTCGTGTTGCACGGGGAGCACCGGCGGGCCGACGCCGAGGTGCGAGCAAGCCCACGCGGCCAGGGCAGTGGCCGCCACCATGACGACGGCGCCGCGGACGGTTTTGTTGGCCCCGAACAGTCGCCGGCCCCGCCAGGTGAGGCCGCCGTCGAGGGGAATGGCCGCCAACGACGGAAACCAGCGCAGCTTGATGACGGCCACGTGCAGGAGGCCACCGACGACCACGGGCAGGGCCATCACCAGCGCCTGCAGGAGGGTGCCCATGATCGTGTTCACGGTGCTGGTGTCCCCTGCAGGCGGATGCGGGTGTCGGCAAACAGGCGATGCACGGCATCTCGATGCTCGGCGACGGTATCTGTCGACCACGACGACACCTGGATCGTCGGCAGCACATGGACATGCACCGTGCCGTGGCCGACGAGGAGTCCCTTGCCGGGGTCGGCGCGTCGGTCGGTCTGAAAGAACAGCGGCACGATCGGAGCCTGCAGGGCCGTCGCCAGATGAAAGGCTCCCTTGTTGAAGGGGCCGATGTCCCCCGTCGTCACCCGGGTGCCCTCGGGGCTCAAAAAGACGCTCTCGCCCGTCGCCTGCAACACGCGGGTGGCTCGTTGAAAAAGGCGCGTGCGGACCTCGGGCAGCGTTTGTGGCGCCGTGAAGAAGGTCCCCGCCAACAGGCCCAGCAGGCCCATGGGCACAAAGAGCAGGAACTTGCGTTTCAAGAAGAAGCGCACGTTGGGCAAGCCAAGGGCACACACCACAAACAGGTCCAGCGTCGACGTGTGGTTGAACACGTAGACGGTCTGGGTCCTTGGCCAGCGGCTGTTGCCGTGGACGACAACGTCGACCCCCGCCATCCACAAGATGAGCTGGCACGACCGCCGGATGATGACGTCGACCACGAAGCGCCGCGCCTGAAACAGCGTCACCACGCTCACCACCAGGGCCAGCACAGCGGCCACGTGGACCACGATGGTGGCCCCCACCGCCGTCAGCAGACGACGGAATGCCGATGCGGACGGAGCGTGGTCGGCGGTGGCCAGGGTCTTGGTGGTCATCAGCGACGCTTGCGGCAGACGACGGTCTGCATGGCGAGGTTGAGCTGCTTCTCGAAGAGCAGGATGGGCGTGGTCAGGACCTGACCCAGGAAGTAGGGGGCCACGACCTTGTCGAGATTCAGTCCCTTGCCCTTCAAGACGGAAAATGCCGCGCCGGCGAACAGATAGAAGTAGGCGGGGAACGCCCCCCAGGGGAGCCACTCGACGACCTCGAAGCCGGCCTCCTCGACCATGCGCAGGAACGTCCTTTTGTCGAAGAGCACCGTGTGCTGGGGTGCTTGCAGGCCGGGCCAGCGGTCGCCGTACAAGCGGGCACTGACGCTGTCGAGGCGCGGCACCTCGATGATCAAGCGCCCGTCATCCTTCATCACGTCCCGCGCCTTCTGCAGGGACGCGTGCTGGTCGTAGTCGTGCTCCAGGAAATGCCACATGGTGACGAGGTCGCAGCGGCCGTTGTCGATGGCGGCCTCCGGAAAGGTGCCGTGGTGAAACTCGACGCCCTGCAGACCCGGCGATTGGGAGAGGTCTTTGAAGTCGACGCCGATGGCCTGACAGCCCGTCTCACGCTTCAGCAGCTGCAGGAAGGTGCCCACGGCGCAGCCGACGTCGAGGACGACGCTGCGGCTGTCGAGGGGCAGGTACTTGGCGACGATG
>Ga0247834_1006251_pt1 | contig 13483 bp, 18 predicted proteins | sample LaCruzMarch2015__8_FD_187118 | JGI IMG/M metagenome (GOLD analysis project Ga0247834, IMG submission 187118) | Freshwater microbial communities from meromictic Lake La Cruz, Castile-La Mancha, Spain - LaCruzMarch2015_12m | ecosystem: Environmental > Aquatic > Freshwater > Lake | place: Spain... | reverse complement strand
GTTGGTCCATAGTCTAGCCCATGGAGGTGCGGCTGACAACATGGCTTCGTAGTGTGCAGGATCTTGGATCAACTGATACACACTCATGTTCAACAAGTCAATTTTAAAGTAGCCACGCTGTTCTGCTGATTCATAGTCAATGGCAGCACAGCCATGTTCAGGATCTCGGGGAATGTCTGTGATGTAGATACCCGAGTTATGTTTACGCGGGCGACCATCTACTACCTGTCTAGCAGGTGTGTGAGTAATCAGTTGTAATATCCGACTACGATCCGGAACGTCAATGTCAATGTCTGCACTCATATTACCATCCTGCTTGTCTCAAAATTTCTCGAGCATATTCAGCGTCTGCGGCATAGTCTGAGAACTTCTTTTGCCATATGTCTGAATCTATATAAGGCCAGATCATGGCCACTTGGTCTGCTGTGAGTTCGCCCAAAAACTTCTGTCCTGACTCACAATTATAAATCACCCAAGGGCTAATGCGTCCTGTTGTGACAGCATGGCACATGGCATGAGTGCTGCCGTAGCGCAAACAATCATTGGCGGGAGCTGAGTGTTTCTCACTCCAGTCTATACCAAACTCCACTGCTCGTGCTAGTGCGTCTGCCACTGCTTCAACTTTCAAATAGTCCAACAGGTACTCGGTGTAGATTTTGTCACTACCCCAGTTGTCAATTTTTTTGTTGTGTTTCAACAACCAGGCCGTGAACTGTGCAGGATTAATTGCCCGGGTGGCCACACAGTATCTACCAAACTTTACAAATGCTCGGTAGTAAGGTGAGTCTGCAAAGTCATCGTATGTTTTGAGTCTGGCACTGCCTTGTGCAATTTCATAAAATCTCAAGTAGGATTGAAAACCCAGTTCGACACCACGTTCACTGCGTTCTGATCTGCGACGTTTGGGCTCACACATGTGCACCACAAGACTTTCTGCACGTCGAAATGTTTTCTTGCAGTAGCCGCAAGTGAATTCACTTAGTGTCTCGGCCATGGTCTCGGATGTGTTGATCTAGTTCTTTCTTTGTGGTCATTGAGGCCAGCATGGCTATTTCATCTTCTTTGTAGGTGGGAAACAACTCGGCCAACTGCTTTTTGATAGCACTTGCTCCTGCACCCGTTTCTTTTTTCTTGGGCGAGATCCAATTGTGTCTGGGTGTGCCCATGTCTGGACTCACCGTTGTGGCACACAGCCATTGCAGTTCAGGATGCCGACTGATGTTAAAAAAGTGTTTGTTCAATCGTTCGTTGGTGGAGATCAAATAAAACTCTTGCAAGTCCCGGCTACCTTGCACACAGCTGGCCCAACGAATCATGAGATAGTTGGAAAACTTCTTGCGTTCTTCATCTGAGAGTTCACGATAGAAGTTTCTGTTCTTACGATCCAGTTGTCGCATCTCATTCACAATGTTAAGTTGATTGCTCATCTTTCAAATACCAGTCTAACATTGCCATCCAGCCAATCATCTAACGGATCTAAATTCACATCAAATATTAAATACTTGCAAGGCAAATTATGTAATTGATTCCTCACATAATTGTCATAAAATTTTTTTCTATCTTCATCTAACTTAACAATTGTTATTGTTTCTTTTTCTACCATACGTTGAAGATTTAGAGAAAGAAATCCTCGACCGCCTGGTGCTATCATACTGATAAATTCTTTGCAGACCAATCGAATTTCTGTCAGAGGTCTAAAATGCAAGGCATTGATCGAAAACACTGACTCAAAATAATCCTGATGATTTTTAACATATTCTGTATCGACTTGATCTTCTATATCAAATTGGCGGCCAATTTGATTATGGCTTTTATCGACTCCAATAATATTAGGAATATATTTTTTAAACATGTTGGCTCCACAACCTAGATCATATATTGAGACTGGATTTTTTGCCAACAGAGGCAGCAAATAATAAAATGGTATCATAGAGAATCCTACATTATTAGTAGCTAGAAGTTGTCTAGGAGTGATATTATCAAAAAATTTAGTTGGTTGATCCCACCATAAATTATCAAAGTCTTTGGCCACACTACGGCATATATCTGTAAATTCAAATTGTTTTTTAAATTGTTCAGGATTGTAAGGATTAATATTTTGTTTCATTTCTCCACTTTGATTAATTTGTATATCATTATAGCACGTTCTAACGCATCTTGTAAAGCAGGACTGGTCCGGGCCATGCGCCGAATTTCGCCCCACATTTTATCTTCCTGCATGTGATCAAACAAGGGTCTACCATCACTGGTGCGTTTGTCATAATCAACGTGATGTCCGTTTACTGGATCATATGCATAGCCCATCAACCGTCGGGTACTGGGCTCAGCACCAGACTCACGGGCATACACTTCATTGCCCACACGCTCATAAATGTAGATAGCACCGGTTTTAAGATTGCCCATACCGGTAACCATATTGAGTGTGTGCCCAGCGCAGGAAACGTTCTAGTCCTTCCCGGTCCTCTGGATAACTTTCTATGTAAATTTTTACCAAGCGAGTCAAGTTTTCAAACAGTTCGGATTCAGTATAAGGCATGCATCACCATGATTTGTTGTAGTCCACAATCTCACAGTTGCGACTGATGTCTTTCACAAAGTACACACAGTCAGGATCGGGATCATCGTTAAGTGGCACCGAAAGTAATTGACCATTCTTTAATTTGGGTGCATACCACGATACTTCATGATATACATCTAATATTTCAATGTCAGGAAAGCTGGGACGGAAACTGGTGAGTGGATTGAATTGAAACACTTTAAAGCCACGATCATTGATTGATGTCAATGGCAACACTTCTAGATCACCTACTTCGGGTTCACCTATGAGTATTTGCCAGTCCATGGGCATCTTTATTGTGTTCTCACCAATGCGTAACACAAGTGCAGGTGCGTTGAAACTCTCTAAAAAAATTAGTGGAATAAAATGATAGTCTGGTTCTTGAGGATTGGAATTGTCCAATATGGCAAACCTCATGTCATCTACTTCTTCGGGCAGGTGATCTAGGTCGTAATGGATGTTGTCTAAGGTTAAAATTCGCATGTTGTTATAATACAGGATCTGGCATCAAAGGTCAAGAGATCAGTGAACATATATGTTTGTGTACATTTTCAGCCACTGTGTGTTGTGTGACCCGATCAGTGTGATAGGGATTGTCATCGTCAATGGTGCCTTTGCTCACATAGTCAAACATGGGTTGCCCTATAGCAGATTTCATGTTGATAGGTATGATGCCAGCTTTTTCAGCCGCAGCATGCCAATGAGAAAATCCCCAACTGTCAATTTCTTGTTGAAAACCTTCATTGTGAAAGTGTGCGAAGTAAAACTTCACAGCCAGTAATTGGTTATCGGTCAACGTCAGTGCCCCGTCCGGGCAATCTAGTCCTTGGGGCACTGTGCTCAGTATTGCTGCCCGGTTTTCAGGATATTGAACACCCTTGGACGAAGTGTGCTCAACATTGTGTCCCACCCATTCACAATAACTGCTTTCATCTGCCACAAATGGATAAACAAAATTTTTCAAACCGTGGCCAAGATAGAAATTGTCGTTCAATATAAGATTTATCCTTGAGCTCCAGGTGTTATGATACAACAAGAAATTGCAGCCTATCTCAATTGCTTCACGCATTTGAAAACAAATTCCTGCGTTGCTCATGCCTCCACGTGCCAGACACAGTACTTTGTAGCCGTAGATGTCTTGCAACAACTGACTGTAATGGTCTCTCACTCTGTCACGAGCATTGCCATTGTGCAGTGCAGAACTGTAACTGTCACCGCATACTATAATGTCGTACTTCATATTATTTTCATCCAATCCAACTTCTCTTGTGTGAATGGATAGTTGGCTTCCTTGTAAAACTGTTTGCGCTTGGTCAAGTGACGCTTGGCAAATTTGCACGTTGATGTTACATCCCAAATCTGAACATGGTCTTTGTCTTCTGCTTTGCGTATACCACGACCAATTGACTGAATGACACGCACAAAACTCTTGCCAGGTTCAACAAGCACAAGATTAAAAATCCTAGGAATATTAATACCCACGGCAGCAACGCCATAAGTTGCCACAATAATTTTATCGGTTGCATCAGCCACTTGATCATATTCTGCTTGTCTGTTTTTTGTTTTGGTTGCACCTGATACAAAAACTGCACGGTCGCCCATGCGTTCCACCAGTTGTCTACCGCACTCAGTACGGTCCACTAAAACCAAGGTGTTGCCTGTTTCATTTACTTGACGCACAAGATCTGCCATGGTGTCCAGTCTGCCAGACTCTTCAAGAAGGTATTTGAGTTCGCTTTGATAGTCCTTGTACTCCACATGATCAATCAACTGCACAATGTTCACATGACAGTTGGCCAACACACCTTGTTGTTGCAGTTCGCTGGCACTTAGCCGGCCAATCACAGGCCCTAGGCTGACCAGCAGTGCTTGGCTTTCAAACTTCTCTTTGGGCACAGTTCCTGTCAACCCCCAGCGAATTGGCACTCGGGCCATTACGCCTGTGAGCAAGGTTTTGAGTGCATCTGCTTTGGCCATGTGTACTTCGTCCACAATCACGCACACCACATCTTCAAGAAACTCGCCTATGGTGCAGTCGCCTATGCCAGCTTTGGTATTTTTCAACAGGTTGTTTAGACTTTGCCATGTGCATATGGTGTGTTGACGTCCATATTCTTTTCTGTCTCCAAAGTACACACCAACATCTTGTTGCATGTTGATGTAGTCTGCTTCGGTCTGTGTCACAAGACTCTTGTTGGGCACAATAACAATTGAACGTCCATAAGGGGTGACAGCATTGCTCAAGGCTGCTGTCATAATTGTTTTGCCTGCACCAGTGGCCACTTCTTGTATACACTGTGGATTGGCCAAAAAGTTGTTGATGATCTCCACTTGATAATCACGCAACATGACGGGTTTGCCTGCGGCAGGATGAGTCTTGGACCATTTCACATGCTCAAAACTTATTTCACTCACCTGTTCAAAGTTGAACGTGTTTGAGTAGTCACGCTGGTCGTCTAGTTCAATGTCATAGTCCAACCGTTCCAGGATGGGCATGATCTCAGGCAACAGGTTCACATAAGTTGATCCACCCAGTTGGAAATATGCCACCTTGCCATCCCACCGTCCCAGTCGCACTGCTGGCAAATAACGTGCGGCAGGGTTTTCATATTTGAAAGCATTGACTAGTGCCTTGCGAGCATCCAAATCTAGTCCTTCAATCTTGATGTTTACTTCATCACGTATTTGTATGGTGCATTGTTTCATGTTGTATATAGTAGCACATGCAGGAGTAAAAGTCAAAAAAACAGGGACCGAAGTCCCTGTGTAAAACTCGGGGCGGAGCCAACCAATCCCCGGGGTAAAACTCAATCACCAAATAATAAAATTATTGCAGTCAAAAACAGTGCCCATCCCAGTTCACCTAACAGTACTACAATGAGCACTCCAATCCAGGCCATGTCAGGCACTCTTCATACATGTAGTCTCAGCCATGCGCTTCCAGTTGCCTTCAAAGCTCTTGCGCAAGTCTGCAATCTTCAGGGCCATACGCAGGCTCATCTCACGCAGGCGATTTTGATTGGCTTCCATGAACTCAACAATCTCGTCTTGCACACAGGGTTCAAAATCATACTCTTGGAACAACACACCGTCCTTGGCAATCTGCTTGATACGCAACACTTTGTCACGCATGGTGTCAAGTGTCAAGTCCAGGTAGTGACAGCGTGACTGCAATGCATCCAAGTGATCACGCAATTTTTGCGATTTCATACCATCAAACTTCAAGTTGGTAATAAAAATTACACTACCTTTGAACTCGAAACGATCTGGGATGCCTTCACGGCGCAGAGCACTGGATTCACTCAACCACGAAATAGTGCGCTTTTTACCCGAGTCCAAGGCACCCTTCAGCAAGTTCAAGGCCACGTCGTCAAGCAAGATGCTGTCACAGTCATCAAACACCAACACACAATTACTGTCTGAGTATTTGTACAGGGTTTGGTACAAGCCAATGGGTGTTGCTGAACCTTTCACAACTTCGGCACGAAGGCGCTTGCCTGCCAGTTTGTCAAACAATGTGGCCTTTTCAATTTCTTGCTCAACGCCAAACGATTTGCCAACTCCAGGAGGACCTGACACAATCATAGCACGGATGTCACCATTCACACAGGCCTTTGTCATCTCATGCAAGATGTCAAAACGCTCACGAATACGTGTCATGATTTGTTCTTCTGTTTCTGCTTCTGCTTGGGGGGCAACGAATGCCACTGTATTTTCTTTGCTCACTGCTTCTCCATTGACATACTCGATGTCGCTAATGTTGTTGACTTTGATACGGATGGTGTCGGGGCAGTTGGGAAATGCGCCGTTGTTTTCTACTGTCACGAAATTGCCTTTGGCGCCAGATTGAAAGCCTGACACAAGATTGAAAGCGATGTTGCGCACGGGTCGGTTGCGATACACACCTTTGATAACTCGAATTGCACTCATTGTTGGCTCCTTTGAAATGCGGTTGTTTACTGTTTATATTTTTCTATTATAGCAAATTGTTAATTATTCGTCAACCGGGGCAAACAATGCTTGCCCTTGTTGCATAAAAACAACAAACGCTTCCATTGTTTTTTCACAGTAAAGCATCTTGCCGTGCTTTTGGATGTCTTGCAATGTTTCCAACAGGCCCATGCCCTGGAACTCTGCTTCTTTTTGTATACGTTTAATTGCTGTGGTGATCTGCATTGTGGCTCCTTTTTGCTTTGTATACCATTATTATAGCATTTTAAGAATTGTTGGTCAACCAAAAAGTAGTACTACAAAAGTATTACTTTTTAAACTGTTCAAAAAAGCGGATGTTGATAGCATCCATTTCTGCCTGCTCCACATAGAAGTCAGTAGTAGGATCGTAGTACTGGCCCGTCTTGTTGTCATAATACAACACACGACCTGAGAAATTGAACGGACCTTCCAAGCCCTTGCGAGGGCCGTATTTGTCACGCATGATGTCTATGGTGTCAACTACACGATATCCCATTGCAGACTCCTTTTTGCTTGGTATGTCCGTATTATAGCAGTTTGGGAATTATCGGTCAAGTACTACAAAAGTATTATCTAACACCAGTTGTTTGCAATCACAGGATCAGCAGTGCATTCATGCGGTTTGGGACGGCCGTGGAATACCAGTATGCTGGTGTCGCCGCCAATGTAGTCATTGGCCCCGGCACCGGGTGCATGGGGTTTTCGTGCAGAAAAATTATAACCTCCGTCGGCCACTTGCCATCGCCAACTTTGAATACGGCTGGTGTCAAAAAATCTACGTTGCTGGGGAGTTATGGCCACATTGAGATAATCTTGATCTCCTTGGTACTGTGTCACGGTACGATTGATATCCAGTTGATCAAAGTCCTGCCATACTTTGGAAAATTTTTTAACATTCCACCACATGATGCTGGAGTTCATACTGATGTGAGTGGATCTTTGCAGATATCTAAAATCTTTTATGGTCCAAAAACAATCTGTACTGAGTGCGGGTAGCCAACCCAGGTCGTTGACAATCACACAATCTAAATCAAAATACAACAAATTGCCCTGATGATGCTCGGCATTGAACAGTTGCATTTTGTACCACCATGACCTTTTTGGTCCACCAATGCCCGGCCAAAGTTTTAGTTCATGCTTGATCATGTGTGGCGGCACTGACCTATCTGCTTCGGTGTAAACATGAAAACGTATGCCTTGTGGTAAATTGCGGCTCAACATGTTGTAGAGTTTTTCTACATACACCCAGTCATATCCAGTGCCGTGGATCACACAAGCACAATCAGTTATGCTGTCAACAGTGCGGGCTCGATTCTTTTTAGCCATAGTCCTTCTCTTAGTTCTTCCACAGTGTATTCAGTGTGGCATATTTTTGCCAACCACAGTTCTCTATCTATCGTGTAAGGTTGTTCAATGTCGGGCATACCCACTGCTACAGGATAGGCCAGGCTGCTGTGTGCCACAATGGGTCTGCATCCTGCAATACCTGCTTGTATACCCGGTCCTGAGTTGTGGTTCACAACTGCATGGCAATTGAAGTGCATGTCAAAACTGTCGTAGGTGTTGACCACGGGTTTAGCAACTTCCATCATGGTATTCTCAGGCAAGTATGGCATACGTAGTGGGCTTCGTGGATGCGATCGTATGCGTATGGGACGATCAGTGGAATTGCGTAGTTGTTGAATTTGCATCAACACCCAAGATTCCATACTGTCAATGCCGGCAACTTGCAGGCTGTTCTTGTGCTGTGCGGCAATGATAATTTCTGGTCCAGGATTGACCTGTGTGGCTAAACTTATTTGCAATCGTCTAGGACGATCCCGGTCTAAGTTTGACTCATGCCCGTAATAGCCATCTCTGGTAATATGGTTCACTGCCAGTTTCCAAGTGGTTCCGCGATACAACGCACCAATATCTATCACAATCACAGGCTTGTTTTGACTGCGATAGTGTTCATACACTGCCCGATTGGCTCGCATTCTGCCATGCCACAGCACTGACCAAATCACTGCGGCGTTAGCGGTCATTGAGTTCTCTTGCGTTTGTATGCCCGCAGCTTGGCAGCAGTCCAAGAATGCACTCATCACAGGCTTGGAATTCAATGCACACTGGGCAGGAAAATAGGCTATGCTTTTGATCACTGTAAATACACTATGAAATACACTGTATGTACCACATTTAATGCCGACGGCTACAACTCTTATGGTCGTCGAATGATCAAAACTTTTTTGCAGACGTGGCCCCAAGATGTTTTACTCAAAGTGTATGCTGAAGGTTGTCGTGTCACAGAAACTGCACCCAATCTTGAAGTATTAGATTTAGAAAGTGCCAGCACAGCTCTTGTCATATTCAAAAACACCTGGCGCGATGTGCCCCGAGCAAATGGCAATATCCTGTCAGACCCTGTTCGAAATCGCAGAAAAGATGCTGCCAAATCGTTCAAATGGAATGCAGTGCGTTTTGCTCACAAAGTATACAGCATATTTCACGCCGCACAAAATTGTCAGACTGAATGGTTGATCTGGATGGACGCTGACATGGTATGCCATTCACCCATGAGCACTGGCAAACTGACTGAGTTTTTTCCAGATTCATCAGATATTTGTTTTGCCGGCCGCAGTAAAAAATTCAGCGAGTGTGGGTTGTACGGCATGCATGTGGTTGAACCTGCTGTCAAGACCTGGCTGGCAGATTTTCAACACATGTATGATCATGCAGAACAAGGTATATTCACCTTGGAAGAATGGCATGACAGCTATGTGTTTGATGCAGTGAGAAAACGTCATGCCTTGCGTGAACTCAATTGGACAGCACACTTGCAAATGGGCGAAGGTCATCCCTTGATCAATTGTGAATGGGGTGCATACATTGATCATCTCAAAGGCGCACGAAAAAGCACTGGCAAGAGCCGGCCTGCAGACCTACGAGTGCGCAGACAAGAAGCATACTGGCAATGATATTTTTGAGTAAGAATGGCGACGACGAATACATTGACATGTATGCTCATGGATTAGGCTTGCAAAGCACGCCGTTGGAATCATGGCGCTACGAGGACAGCACAGAGCCATTGATGTTGCGTGGTATAATGAAACACAAAATTATCAAACAGTGTTGGACTGACAAAAGACCATTCAGGTACATGGATTCGGGTTACCTGGGCAATCGTCCTGGCTATCAAAATCCACAAGGATGGAAGGTATGGCATAGAATTGTGCTCAACAACCTGCAACATGATCAAGTTATTTCACGGCCTAGTGATCGTTGGAATCAACTGGGACTGGAAGTGGCCAATCGTCGACGTGGTAGCACTGTATTGATTGTGGCACCTGATGAAAAGCCTTGCAAATTTTACGGCATAGAACTTGATGCCTGGCTGGCAGAGACTGTGGCCACAATACAACAACATACTGATAGGCCCATTGTGATACGTGAACGAAACCGAAGTCGCATGGATAGAAAAACCAATCGCGTGGAACGAGCCTTGGATGATGTGCATGCTGTAGTCACGTTCAACAGCATAGCTGCCACAGAAGCCATCCTAGCAGGCGTGCCTGTGTTTGCATTGGCACCATCAAACGCTGCACGTCCAGTAAGCAACACAGATTTAACCCGGATAGACAACCCTTGGTTTCCTGACCAGGATCAAATACGTGAGTGGGCATGTCATTTGGCCTATGGCCAATTTCACATAAACGAATTCAAGAACGGCCGTGCAGAACGCATACTTAGACAAACCGAGGAGATACTGAGTGCATGAATACCAAGGGTGGTGGTTCCCGGACACTGAATCACACTTTCCAAAGATGTTGAAAAAAAGCACAGACAAAGGCGGACCTGCCGAATATCAGTACCAAGTGCGTGATCGCAGCATGACACATGTCAAGCGCCGCGGTGTTGCCTTAGACATTGGTGCCAATGTGGGCCTATGGAGTCGCAACCTGTGTGCAAACTTCCGCTCTGTAGTAGCATTTGAACCTGTGGCTATGTTTAGAGAATGTTTGCTACGCAATGTTGTTGCTGCTAATCTACAGGTCAAAGACTTTGCACTGGGTGATCAACGCACAACCGCCACAATGATCATAACCGAAGGCAATACAGGACACACACATATCGATCCTGCCACGCTGGGACAAGGTGAAACTCAAGTGTATCGACTGGATGACCTAGAGCTTGACGAAGTGGACTACATCAAAATGGACTGCGAAGGTTATGAGTATCGTATCTTGCAAGGTGCCAAAGAAACTATCAAAAGATGTAGACCTGTTGTGGTAGTAGAACAAAAACCTCATGATGCGTACAGTAGCCAATACGGGCAACATGCTGCCATTGAGCTTATGAAGAGCTGGGGCATGGTCAGACTGGACCAAGTCAAAGATGACTGGATCATGGGCTGGCAATGAGCACTGGCCAGTTCGATAAGTATACATTTGTAGAAACAACGAACCGATGAAATCATATATCATTACCATGCTGGGGCATGAACTATCCGAACAATTATCAGCCCAGTGTAGAGAACAAGCAGCTCTAGTTGGAGTCAATGTAGAAATATTTCAAGCCATATGGGGACGGAATTATGAACAACACTTGGCGAAACTCAACCTCCGACTGGGCAAACAAAAACTCAGCAAAATGACCTTGGGTCATTATGGTAATTTTCTAAGTCATTTTTACCTATGGATGCAATGTGTTCAAGATCAAGTGCCGTATCTTGTGCTAGAACACGACGGATGGCTCATGCGACCAATTCCTCAGGATATTTTTCCACAGTTCGACGATGTATGCAAACTAGACTGTTTTAGTCCGTGGATGAAACAAGATGGCGGTTATGATACTGTGGTAGATCAGGATCAGACATCACCAGTCACAGTTCACTCAATTTTAGATATTCCAAAAATAACTGGATACAGCGATCCATTGAGATTTAAAAGCCGGGCCGGATGTTATAGTTCAGGAGTGTATGCGTACATCATCAAACCACAAGGTGCAAAAAAACTGATTGACTATATTAGAGAAAACGGATTCTTGGCCACTGACAATTCAATACCAATGTCATGGATGTCAAGGTATGCATACCATCAGTGGCAAGATTACATCCAGTTATGAAAAATCGGGAAATCATGGGGCAGATGTCAACGTCACGACACAGTCCAAATCCGCACACAGGAAAAGGTATGGAAAATGCAGAACAAAAATAAACACATCGCGCTGACACAAAAATTCAGCACCTGGGGAGACAAGTTGTTGCAACACACTGATGTGTTGTACAGTATCCAGCATGATAAAAAATTCAAGCCCATTACAATACAACTATCACCGTGTGAAGTTTGCAGCAGCGGTTGCCCATTTTGCAGTGTGGCTGACCGACCGCTGAAGTCGTATCTACCATTTGAAAAAATCAAACAAGTGTTGCGTGATTTTAAAACTCTGGGTGCCAAGAGTGTGGAACTAACTGGTGGTGGCGAACCCTTGATCTATCGCGACAAGGATACCCAGGACGACATCAACAGCATAGTTGAGTATGCACATGAACTGGGCTACGACATTGGCATCATAACCAACACGCTGAAACTGTCAAGAATCAGGCCAGAAAACTATCACAAGATCAGCTGGATCCGGGTAAGTCTGATCAAGTTGGACGAAGGATATGAGCCAGAAGATTTTGATTTCTGTGGCTTTCCTCTTGAGAAAATGGGACTGTCATACATCATCTACGAAGGTGATACTGGCACAGGCAACAGACTGGGCAAATCCTACCGGCCCACAGATGTTGAAACAATTAGACGCATTGCTCGAGTGTTAGAGTTGCATCCTGACCTAAAATTTGTACGCATAGCTGGCAACTGTTTGATCAAAGGCAACAATGCACAAATTAGAACACAATTCAAACAAGTGATTGATGAGATTGACACACTGAACAAAATCTTTATCAAGGACATTGGTGAAGATGATTCCCCGTTTGAGGATGGTTGCTATGTGGGCATGATACGCCCATACGTGGCTCCAGATCCACACGGCGCTGGAATATATCAAGTGTATATTTGTACCAGCCATGTGTTGAACAAACAAAACTATGACTTGGATTATTCACTGTGCGATGTGGACAATATCATTCCAACCTGGCAAAAGCTCAGTGACAATTATGCCACCAAGGGATATCCATACGAAGTAAAAAACAACTGTGGTCAAAACTGGACTGAAAGTTGCAAGTACTGCTACTATAAATTCAACAACAAAATTTTACACACTGTGGCACAAGAAATGCCGGATCGGAACTTTCCATGACACAAGTATTTGACGAACATTACTATCGTTCCCACAACTATGTAGACTATCTCTCCAAACGTGAACGATATGTAAAAACTGCCGAAGAAATACAACAGGTGTTTCACAAATTCAGTCTAATCGACCAAGATTCGACCATTTTGGATTATGGATGCAGTCTAGGATTCTTAATCAAAGGATTCGAAAAAGCTGGATTCAAAAACGTTTCTGGTTATGATATCTCAGACTGGGCTGTGGAACAAGCAAGAAAAAATGATTGTAATATACTAGAGCATGCTCAAGGCACGTTCGACCTGGGCATATTTTTAGACGTGTTAGAGCACATGACTGATCAACAAATTGCTGAATTATTTTCTCAACTCAAACTTGATAAAGTTTTAGTTAGAATACCATGTGCTGTTGCTGAACAGCCCAATGACTTTTATCTAGAGGTATCTCGACGAGACTCTACACACATAAACTGCAAAACTGATCAAGACTGGATAGAGGTGTTTAAAGGTCTAGGCTATCAAAATTGTTTGCGACTCAACATGTCAACCATATATGATTCACCTGGTTGCTTCTGTTGTTTGTTCATGTGAGATAAGGCAAGAACTTTTGATATACGCGGCCTGTGCCAGCATCTTGATCGCTCCAGTGTGCGGCTGCTAGATCATAAATCCACTGTTCTCT
>Ga0247834_1006249_pt1 | contig 13490 bp, 12 predicted proteins | sample LaCruzMarch2015__8_FD_187118 | JGI IMG/M metagenome (GOLD analysis project Ga0247834, IMG submission 187118) | Freshwater microbial communities from meromictic Lake La Cruz, Castile-La Mancha, Spain - LaCruzMarch2015_12m | ecosystem: Environmental > Aquatic > Freshwater > Lake | place: Spain... | reverse complement strand
TATTATTTTCTATATCTTGCTTGTATTCTTTGAGTTGGGCTATTCTGTTTTTATTATACAAGAGTTTGGTCTTGTTTGATTTTATCTCATCTAAACTCTTCTTCAAGATTAATATTTTTTCGTTTAGTTCTCCAGATGGTGTATTTTTTAAAGATTCGGGTATATCTTTGGAGATAGTTTCAATGTCTTTTTCAAGAGATTCTATACTGTCGCTTATTTTTTTATAATTTTCAATCTTCTTTTTATTTTCATCAATTATTTTTTTTAAAGATTGAATGTCTTGCTCTATTTTAGACACGTCAGTATTATAAAGAGTACTCTCAAATTTTTCTAAAGAGTGAGTGCTTGAAATGTACCTAAGCATACTACTACAGCAAGGGCACTTGATACTAGTCTTTGCTATCTCAGCTTCCTTCTTATCTTGGTACAAACTTACAAACTTTTCTTCTTGTGATTTTACAAGGTCTATCAACTCCATGATGTTTATTTGCGAAATATATGTATGTCTATCTTGAACTTTACTAGTTAAATTTTCCCACCTAATCTTAGATGATGTAATAGCTTGTAATTTGTCTAATTCTTTTTCATGTTTGTCTATACTTTCGCATACATCTTGAAGTTTTTCTTCACTAAATTGAAGTTTGTCTATATCATCCAATACATTTTTTACAAGAGACTCCTTATCCTTCTTGAGTATAGTCTCTTCTTTTGAAAGGTCATTAGAGAGATGAATATATTTTAATTTTCTCTCTAATGTCTTTATATTTTGACTGATATCATCCGTAGATGTATTAATATTAAGTTTGTTATACTCTTCAAGATAATACTCGTAATTTTTATTATCTTCTTCCAAGTTTTTTAAAACCATACTTCTTCTTTCTTTTTTGATTTTATTTTCAGTTAAATCTCTACTATAATTTGACAGATTATTTTTCAAGGCTGTCAAAAGAGTAATATTTTCATTATAAGAATTAGTGATATTTTCTTTATGTGAAATACATGCTTCGATAGTTTTGAGGTGAATTAGTTTGTCGTTTGGTTGTTTTTCTGTTTTTGATTTCTTTACAGATAAAAGAGTATCGCACTTTGTTGAAAGTTCAAGCATCTTATCCTCATTTTCTTTTATATTCTTTTTTAATTTTATCTTCTTCTCCTCAATACTAAAGTCTGTAAAAAGAATATTTTCAATTTGAGACAATCTCTCCTTTGGACTTAACGACAAGAACGACATTGTTCCTTTTTGAAGCAATACACTGGAGCTTGTAAAGTGTTTACCAAACTCTTTTTCGATAAGAACCTGAGCTTCATCGTCATGATACTCTTTGTTATTCGCAAGAAGTAACAATGAATCCGGACCCTTTGTTCTTATTATGGTGAATTGAGTCTCGTTATTTTCCCCAATACTCTTTAGAGAAACCTTTAGTTTTTTTGAGCCATAAGAAGCAATCTTTTTTCCTTGTCCTGTTATTACAAAGAGGATAGCTTGAATTATTGATGTTTTACCAGAACCAGAGACTCCGTCAAGTAATACTAACCCCCTGGAAGGTATTTTGAGGACGTGTTTCTCAAAAGACTTGAAGTTGGATAGTTCAATAACGAAAGACATTTCTATATTAATTGTAAATAAAAATTAATATAGATAATCAATTTATTTAAGTTTATATCTCTTGGTCTTGTCCTCAAATTTCTTTGATACAGTATCGCAATAAAGTTTATTACTGCTAAAACTTGACAAGAACAAAGATTTCAAGTTTCTACATCTTGACAAGGCTACATAAGCCTGTCCTGCTTCAAAAATATCATTACCTGCATTTACTATTATATTAGTAAGTGTTAGCCCTTGGCACTTATGTATAGTTAAACTATAAGACAGTATAACAGGATACTGAATTCTTACAAATAGTTCATCTCCGAATTGCTGATGCATTAACATCTGTTCTAAATTAACTTCTAAACCATGATCTAATTTGACACGCATGGTAATACAGATTTTATTAGAGTCCTCGCTCAATTTTGGCTCAAACCCTAGAAAGGTTCCTCTTGTTCCGTTTACAACTCCAGCTTCTTGATTTATATTTTGAATAATCATAATTTTACAATTAGGTTTTACTTTTAATATTTTAGTAGCCATAAAATATTTATCAAAGTCACTACAATCCGAGTCTGTCTCTGGATAAAAATCAATAGTGCTAGGACTTAAAAGTGTTGGGTCATCGCAAAGGATACGCTTATCTTTTGCTACAAGAATATCCTCAATACCTTCTAAAGACTCTAATCTTTGGTTATTATACACAGACACTTTTGACTTTTTAGACATCAAAATAGTATATTCGTCTAAATTATTCTTTTCAAGCTTCTTATAAGCTTCATATCTTTCTTCCAAGTTTTCAATATCTTCTTCTGTATGCTCTCCTCTTCTTATACGAAGAAGCATCTCGGCATACTCTGGATCATCAAACCTCTTGGGAACGGTAAGTTCAAATATAGCTAAATTGAGTTCATTCCAGACTACACTTTGGAAAGCATAAACGTCATTTACGGGAGGCAGTTGCATGAAATCTCCAGTGAAAAGTATACGCATACCTCCAAATACTTCTTTTGAGTCTCTTATTGCTTTGAAAACATAGTCCATAACTTCCAAATATGTACCTCCAAGCATACTAACTTCATCAATAATTAAAAGTTGCGTTCTCATTATTCTCTTCTTGTCTCTAGGTCTCTTTGATATTCTTTTAATTATTCTTGTGATAGTATCTTCATCCATCTTATTGAATACAATTCCAGACCAACTATGAATCGTTTGACCGCCAATGCTGAACGCAGAAACTCCAGTAGTACTTGTTAAATAACATGTTATATCCTTCTCTTTACAGTACTGTTTTATTTCTTTTACAAGATAGCTTTTACCACATCCTCCTATACCAGTTAAGAATACGTTTCTATTCTTTTCAAAAAGGACTCTTGTAATAACGTTTAAGTTCATGTTGAGTAAATACGCCTTGTAGTAAATATTATAATTGATAAAATCATTTTCAATTATAATATTAATTTTTATTTATATATAAAAAATATTATTAACTACTTCATATATTTGATAAGAGGGTTTTGAGCGGCATCAATACCAGAGTCCTTAAGAGCTGACTCGTACTTTTCAAGATACTGAGAAGCAAACTCGGGATGCTTCTCCTCAATCTCGGAAAGGATAGCATTAGTCTTTTCATTCACCTTCTTACATTGTCCCATAACCTTGGCGGCCTCGTCTTGTCTCATAAGAGCACTTGCCTTCTTAACACGAAGTTGAATATAATATTCGATATCATCCTTGTTTTCAACTTCCTTGGGAGCTTCAGACAACTTCTTTTGTCTTTCTTGGATATCCTCGATTTCCTTCTTTTCTTCATGTCTCTTTCTCTCCACATATTCCTTTGTAGTCTTGTCGATAACCTTTCTGATATCTACTTCTCTTGTCTCTGTAACATAGGCGGTATTATCGGCCATGATAGGAAAATCTTTTCCAACATGGACAAAGTCAATAGCAGAATAACTATCATAATTTCTAATCAAGTTTTGAGACCAATCGTCTGCTTCTTCAACATTTGAAAAGCATCCTCTTATCTTGGCAACACCGAAACAACCGTCGCTGTCAGGAGTAGCTCCAGTCGATGGAATAAAACTAATAAGAGCGATCTTTTGATTAGGAAGATCAGGGTCAGTTCTCAGTTTTCTTGTTCTAGGAAACTGGAGATTTACAAATTTATATTGAGTTAGTTCCTTGTGAGCTGCTACCGCTTCTTCTCTGGGAAGAGGATCTCTCATAGGATCGTTAGTAATTTCCTTGATACACTGAGGTTCTCCCTTTCTCAAGAGATTTTCCTTTGGAGTGGTGATGATGGAAGCGATGAGTTGATCGGAGTTAAGGTTAGACATGGGAGAATTAACAGACGACATATTTAATTATTGTGAATTATAATAATTAAATAATTTTTCTTTAAACAATAGTTTTAAAATTTCTTCTTATTTTGATTTACTAGGTGTTTTTGCCGCAGTCTCATTTTTAGGAAATAGAGGATTCTTTGGATCAAAGATCTGTTTTAATAGCGTCTTAAAGTAAGGAGGAAGCTCTTTGAAAAAGTTTTTACTTGAAGCTACGCTATTCATTCTATTAATACTATTCATTCCTCTTCGTCCAACTAATCTTGAAATTGAACGAAGTCTTCTGGTGGCATTCTGAGAATGCTGAATACACAAAAAGTTGAAGAAGAAAGGAACTATAATAGCATGCTGTTCGTTTCCTGGCAGAAGAGAATGACCTTCACTTGATTCTACGCTATCATCAAACTTGGAATGATTGAACCAGAATTCTTTAGTAAACATAACAGATGCTTCTGGTATATCCTCAAATCCTTCTAAAATATAACTATATTCGTTCTTTACATCGTATACTGCGATAGGTCTACTGAAGGCAATCTTCTTTCCATATGTAATCAGACATGATAATTTAGACAAGATAGAATCTTGATAATAAATATCATCATCGTCCATCATCATAATATAAGGATGTCTAGATAACTCTACTCCGATATTTCTCTTTCTTCCTACAGGTACATTTGTGGTATTTAATTGAACGTATTTAATGTCGTGTCCTGCCTTCATGAGTTGAGATAGCATTTCTTCCAAATTTTGAGAAGGGTCTACAGAGTCATCTACAATAACCCATTCAAGTTTTTCTTTAGGATAGATAAGATGGAGCCAGTTCTGTATAGCAATAGGAAATAGGTGTTTTCTATTTTTCGTTACAGTGACTATACTAACAAAAGGAAGAGACTGAACTGTGCCTTCAAAAGGAGCTACCTTTGCCTTTTTAAGTTCTAGTCGGCCATCAGCGTTTTTTGCTGTTTGCGCTTCATCTATAAAGTCCCATTTTACTTTTTTCTTCTCGTATTTAGTAGAAGCAGTGAAAACGCTTACTTCCTTTTCTTTTATTTCGTATGCTGAATTAGCATTGGTTAAGTTGTCGATTATAACTTTAGATTCCATTTTAAATATATAGTTTAATATAAAAGTAAAGAAACTTTAAAGTAAAATAAAATGGAAAAACAAGATGTATTGGAAAAAATTATATTTTATATTACCAAACAAAAACCTGAAATCTTTTACGAAAAGAAAAAGGGCAAGTATTTCATAAACATCTCAGAAATCGACAATTACATCAACAAGCAGAATAAACTAACCTTCTCTAACGAAGACGAAGATTTTGAGGAATCTGTCTCGAGTATTATTGACAACTTTGAAAATAAACAATTAAAATACCAAGAATTTAAAATAGAGCTTGAGCGTATCATGTACAATGAGTCTAATAAGCTTGATAAAAAATTAGCTGAACTTTATCTAATCCAAGAAAAAAGAAATGAAATTGAAAATCACATGACGCGTCTCACTTCTTATATGAATAAAGAACTTGAACGAGTAAATATGGTCCTCGAAGATCTTAATCTTGAACTTTACCTAAGTAATTATATCCTATTTGTCTTGAAACTCTATAAAGGTAATTCTCAAATTAGCGATATCAAACTATCTGAAAATAATAATTACGTTGACTTTATGTGTAGAGAATCAGTATTAGAGAATATCGTAAAAGACCATTATAAACATACTAAACTCAAGATGGAAAAACAAATGACAAAAAACATAAGTCAATATTACGAGGATTTGAAAATAGTATTTCAGAGCATAACAAAAGAGGAGATATATCTTCCTATAGAAAAGTTGTGGCAGATTAAATTATCATCTTTGGATATATTATTTTATATTCCTGTAAAAGAAAGTAAACTTAGATCCTTTTATTATATAGTAAACAAGACAAAAACTAAAAAGGTTTTGAAAATAGATCCATACCTTTATTATACGATAAACTCTTTTATAGAAATTGGAACAGAAGAAGCAGTTAGAGAGTTTAAATCGTACTATTACAATATCTTTGGAGACAATAATTACAGAAAGGATTTTTTGAATATTGTAAAGAATAAAGGATCTTGGAGTGTGATTAGAAACATATTTATTAATATATGTCTAATGTCTAATCATTATATTTTTGGAGAATATATAAGAAATATTACAAAGGATAAAAAAATATACGAAGAAGTTAACTTGGAAAACACTTACCATTCCTATATAGACAAGGACATGATTTCTCAAAAGATTGCGTCAGGTATAGAAACGCCACAAGAACTTGAAAAGAATATCGACAAGCATATAGTATGCTGTAATACTTTTGATAGACGAGAAGAGTTGACTGAGGAATTTATTGAGAAGATGACAGGAGTTTTAAGCATGATTTTTGATAACTATCCTCCTTATAAGGATAATCAACAAAAAGAAAATGAGGAAATACAAGAAGAGAAAAAGGAAAAAAAGAAAAAGAAATAACTTACCTAAACTTCCTCAATCTCCTCTCGATGATTAGAAAGAATACCAACAAAATTATCCAATGCTTCGGTCATATCGTCTCCTCTTCCGCTATGAATACAAGATCCGCTCTTGAAGCAAAGAAAGGTATGATATTTTTCTAAATTGTGTTTTACTGATTTTGTAAAGGACTTGATTACACTATTTGCATTTATATAGTCAAGAGCTGTATTATTTTCTTCCAATATATACATGGGTAAGTTTTCTTCCCATTTTTTTATTTTAGTTTTTATATTTACTCCAGCACCACTCGTAGTTCCGTCAAAGATAGATATATAATCCTGATATTTTGAATTTATAAGATTATCAAGTCTTTCTCGGTTTATTTTGAAGCCGATATTTATATTTTTGTTCTTCATCACTGTATATAATATTAGAATGACTTTGTTAGTATACTTAGGGATTAGGTTATTATAACTTGCATTCATGGAGTAGAGATCAATACCAATCCATTCTTTTACTTTATTCATGGTGTTTATCAAGTATTTAATACATTCTACAGTAAGTTCATCTTCTTTACATCCGGTCATTTGAATTCTTCCTGTGTTTGTTATTTTGAGATTGATTAGTTTATCTTTGTATTTGTCATTATTGAAATAGATGATGGTTGTAATTGAGTTCAAGAAGTACTTGTCTCTCTTATTCTTTTTCCTATTAGAGTTTCTCACAATAGAAGCAGTCTTTATGATAGTTCCTCTTTCTTGATTTCTCCATTTGACACAGACGATAGATCCAGAAGGAATAACTTCTTGTTTATCGTCTATACTAAAGACATTGTCAATCTTCTTCTTTCTATTATTTTTTCGTTCAATGCAAATATCTCTTATTGGAATGTACTTGAAAAAGTTTTCCATGTTTATTAGTATATTTGTAAATGAGATTATAGTCTTTGTAGAGAATGTTTCGCTCATTTATTATTTAAATACATATATACACTTGTACGTCTTTAAACACTGTATAAAAATAAATAAAAATCAATTTAAAATAATTATTCCTTTACAGATTAAATCTTTTTTTGTAGTCAGTAATAGATGCTCTTAAACTTGGTTTATTCCAAAGAATATATTTAGATAACGCTCCAGGCGTAGTAGGATCATTCCAATTTTCACGACTTTTATGTCTATTTGAATACCGTCTCATCCTATCTGGGTTTTTATGTTTTGTAAAGTCAGAGTACCCTTTGGCACCGAAGTGTCTTACTATTTGTTTTCCATCTTTATCAAACACCGCCATAAGCTTCTTGTCTTTTTTTGGAGATTTTGTTATCTTGACAAGACGAAGTTTTCTACTTTTTTTTGTTTTGCTTTTCTTTTTTGAAGGCATATTTTTTATTAATCTATAAAGATTAATAAAAATATATATATAAATCGTTATCTAATAATTAGATTACTAATTCTACAATCTATATTAAATAATAAATTAAAGCATTGTCCTTTAATTAAAATTATAAATGCCTCCTAAAAAGGATAAGAATAAGATAGTTGTTAGAAAAGTTCCATTGGATTATTACCCAGAAAGATATCACGCATCTTTTCCTCCTATGCCTATATTGTATCTTGAACTGTTGGAAAATAAACAAAAAGTTAAAAAAGACCTCAAGAATAAAGACTATGTACCTCCGGTTGACAGAATAGAACTTTCAAATCAGGTTCCTACACCAGAACAAGCAGAGTCTCAAGTAGATAAAGAAATAGACAAAGACTTTGAGCTAAAAGAATACGAGGAAGACAATACCGTAATGAAAAAAGTTGGGAAAAAAAGTATAAAAATATTAGATCTAACCGATCCCGATAAAGAGAAAAAAGAAGAAATTACAGAAGATAAAAAATACGAATTCTACGATAATTCAAACGACCAAGAATCTTATAAAGAAGAACCAAAAAGAGAAGAGAGAAGAGAAGTAAATAGAGAAAAAGAAAAAACTCGAAGCAGAGAAGACGAAGATATAGACTATGATAAAATTAAGAAAAGACTGGAACAAAGATACGACAAGATTAAAGAAGATTATAGAAACAGCAGACAGAGCAGGGATATAAGAGATGATAAAAAGAATAATGACAAATATGAATCTAGACATTCTAGAGATCGAAAAGATGTAGATTATTATAAATCTGAAAATACATCTCCTAAGAGAGAAAGAGAAGATACATATAATAAATACGAAGAAAGATACGAGGATAAATATGAAAGTAGGGAAAAAGAAAATACTTCCTATTCTGAAACACAAGAAGAAGAAAAACAAAAAAATAAACTCACAAATGAAGATGAAGTACAAAAGAAGATTATGGACTTGTTTACAGTAGATGATAAACAACAAACTAAACAAGTTTCTTTTCAATCATCCTATCAACCTTCTCAAGCACAATCTTCTTCACAAAATCAAAACAATCAACCTCAAAATTCCGCATTTGTTCCTCCCACACTTTCTCAAATTAATAATGGAATTATAAAAGATAACAAAGGGGTAAGAGACATGACAAGAGGATTAAGCAAACAAGAAGATGAGGAAGACGCAGAAAGAAGATTATATCTTGATAAATTTGCCATCTTGAAAAGAAAATATAAAGATTTTAAAATGCCCGAGTTTTCTCCCTACTCGGATATTTCTATCATGAAAAGAACATACGACTCGGCAGTTAAACAACTTCATCTTGATTCTACTGTAGAAACGTATAAAAAATACTTGATTGGTGGATTTACTCTAACTCAGTTTCTATTCTCCAAGTTTCTAAAGATGGATATGAGCGGATTTGCCGAACAACAAATCCTATCTATGAATCAATACGAACAAGTCCTTGTTGAAATCGGAGAGAAAACTTACTTCAAGGCTCCCTCAAAAATGGCACCAGAATTTAAGCTTGTCATGCTTATCGGATTCAACGCTGTTATCTTTTTAATTTCCAAGATGATTTTGAAAGCATCAGGAGATAATATTCTTTCAAGTATAAATAAAGTAGCAGAAAAGAAGGAAACTCAATCAGCTCCTTCAGCACCTGCAAAGAATCATATGAAAGGTCCTAACATGGATGATCTTTCCGACCTTCAATCTATGATTAGTGGAAACAAGTCAAAGAAGGATTAATTATGTTAATACTATATTCGTATTCACATAATAACAAAAAAATATTTTTATAAATAAAAACTTACCTACTTTCTTCTAAGCAATGAAGGACCCTTCTTTTGAGGTTTTACTTCCTCCTCTTCCTCTTCTTCGTAATCGTCGTCAATATCATCGTCCTCATCTTCTTCACTTGACTCTTGTTTTACTACAATCTTTTTAGGCTCTTTTACTTCCTTCTTTGCATCAGGGTTAATCTTTCTTTTCAATTCATTTACTTCTTGATCTAATCTATTTAGAGTATTCATAATATACATAAACTCTTCTCTTGATAACACCACGTTCTTGTCGGTAGATTCTCTTGGTTTCTCCTTCTTATCCTTATACTCTTTAACATATTCCTTCTTCTCTTCTACGTCTTGAGGAGAAATATCGCCGGAATTAATTTTGGCAACGAGTTGTTTAACTACTTGGAGTTTAGTCTTTGGGAAAATCCATCCAGGAGCAGTTGAGCCAGCATGCTTAAGTCTTGCATTAAAGATTCCGCCAATGTTCTTGATTTCTCCAAGATAAGGCTTGGTATTTCCAAACAAGGCAATAGCAGCTTGGGTGTAGTCTTCGTTCAAGGAAACAATAGAGGACATTTTAGTTTGTATTATATATTTATAATTCAATATATAATACTTTTTATAATATTAAAATCATTTTTGATTATAAAAATATCCAGTTATCCCTCTCTACATTTCTGTCATTTTGTTCGTAATTATTTGTAATCCACATTTTAGGTGAGATAATTAATGGTGATGCTTTACCCGCAAGTTCCTTCTTTGCTTCCAATAAGTAAGCTCCCCACCAGCTAAAAGAACTATTGGCAATAATAGCTCCATCAAGCTCGCTCATACAGATAAGCTCTACATAGTCTTTAGAAGTCTTACAATAATAAACCTCATCATTTGATAAAAAGGATGAGAAATTTTCTTTACAATATTCCATATCATCAGAGAATATTACAAACATACAATCTTCTTTATTTTTGTACTCTTTGATAGCATTGATATAATAGTCGATAGGAAGATTATAATGGTGATTAGAAAATAAAAGATAATCTCCTCTTCGTACATGAACGAATATACATTTTTTATTTTTCGCCTTTTCTCTTATAAGTTTAAGAGAAAGATTTTTCATATCAATATCCTTCTTTACAGTTAAGGATATTGTGTCTACAATTTCTTTTCTTATATTGTCAATATATTTTCTAGATTGAAAATATCCTACAAGCATGGTGTTTGTTTTAATCTCTGGAATTTCAGAGAATCTCATATGGTCTTTTTCTTGATACATGGCGTTAACTGAGAATTTTAGCATATCCTGAGTATCTAGTTTAGTAAGAAGATTGTGGAAGTAGGTTTTTCTTGGCGTTACCGACGGAGAGTCGGTTTGTTTTACGATGGCATATTTTAGGTTTTGTTTTTTTGCTACGGCAAGAGTCGTAAAAATAATAAAGAGTTGATTTCCTAATCCTCCTTGTATATAACAAGTAATATACGACATTTTAAAAATATTTTTTAATAACTTAGTTAAAGTTATTTTTTAAATAAAAAAAATGTCTGAAGAAAAAGAAATAGAAACCAAGAATGATCTTGGAGACATGAAAGTAGAAAGCTGCGAAATATGCTGTGAAATTTTCAATATAACAACCAAGAAGAAAATAAAGTGTAATTTCTGTAATTATCCTGTGTGTGCTTCATGCTTCAAAAAATATATAATGTCTAACAGCACTGAGCCTAACTGTATGAGTTGTAAAAAGAAATTTTCCAGAGAGTTTTTAACATCATATTTAACAAAGCATTTTATAAATAATGATTTCAAAAAGCACCAGGAAGAACTCTTATTCGAACAAGAAATGTCAATGATGCCTTCTACTCAGGTTTATTTAGAATATAAGAAGCAATCGGAAGAGTACTCTAAGGAAGCAAGAAAGATAAGTGATGAAATTTCAAGACTCACTCAAGTTCAAGAGCAAATGTATCAAGCATCTAATAGATATTATTCAATGTATTCTAATCCAAGATCTTATCCTACTTCTAAAGAAGAACATAAAAGATCGGCAATATCTTTACGTCCTTGTCCCGTAGATGCATGTAGAGGATTTATTAATAACAGATGGAACTGCGGAGTGTGCTCTGTAAAAGTTTGTTCGGATTGTCATGAGATAAAGAAAGAGGAACACAAATGCGATTCAGCAAATATAGAAACTGTCAAGCTATTAAAGACAGAAACAAAAAATTGTCCCAAGTGTTATACACCTATTTACAAACTTCAAGGTTGTGATCAGATGTGGTGTACAATGTGTAAAACCGCTTTTAGTTGGACTACAGGAAAAGTTATTAACGGTCCAGTCCATAATCCTCATTACTTTGAATATTTGAGATCGATAGGAAGAGAAGAAGAGGAGATATTTAATAGATTTGGAGAGGGTAATTGTGATAGAACGGTTGAAGGATTATTAATGAGATTACAAACAACAAATAGAAGTTTTTCTTATTTGACTGGAATTAATTTTCAAAGAAATTTTTATAATTTTTTACAAGCTCTATCTCATATCAATCATGTCGAACTACAAAGATATAGAGATGATACGGACATGGAGAACGCGAACGTGGATTTAAGAATATCTTATTTAGAAAATAAGATAGACCAAGATGGTATGAAATTAAGGGTTCATAGAAGACACAAAAAGAGAATGTTCTCTAGTAATATATTGGAAATTCTTCAAATGTATTATGATGTTTCCTTAGATATGGCTAATGAATTTTACAAGAATATTATTAACGGGAAAGAGAACAAGGAAGATGTAATCAAAGAGTTTATAACAAATGTAAACAATTTGAAATTATATGTAGATGAAAATATAGAAAAGACAAAAAATATGTACGGGTATAAATGTATGATTGATATAACATACAGATTTAATTAGTAGTTGGTGTCTTGATACAACTTGAAAGGCATGGAAAGAATATTAGGATAAGCAGATCCGAGAGCGTTATAACCAGGACCAGACATAGTTTGCAACACAGAGGCAGGAGCGGCGGCAGCTACAGTTCTGTTAAAATCAATAGTTTGTTCGGGACAACTTTGGGCACCAAGGGGAGTAGATTGGAGATTACAAGACATACTTCCGATATACATGTAGTTTGCAAAAGAACCGGGAGTAGCACGTTCAGGGCGGTAATAAGAACTCATTTTATTTTTATAATGATATAAAGAAAAAAAAAATAAATAAATATAATCAAATAACTTTTAAAAATGGGCGGAAGTTATAGTTATCATGTTAATGCTAATTCTTCTAATTCCCCATCCATTATCTCGGATAATTTAATCTCACATAAAGATATCTTTGTATTGTTTGTTGACAATAATGCTCTGTGTTATAGCTTCAAATTCAACACTATGTTTGAGAAGGCTGTAGAGATGAAAAATAATGTGTGTTATAAACTTATGACTAATTATGGAAATACATTTACCGTAAGCACAGAAGAAAAGACTGACAATTCTTCCTTTTACAATGTATCGATCTTGACAAGAGAAACAAACTGTCTTACTTCTACTGTCAGTATTCTACATACTCTAAGTATTTCAAAATTGAAACATTTAGACACTAAAGTTGACTTTCACCTAAAAGAAGAAGACTTAATTAACGACTTATATAATGAGAATAACAATGAAGAAGAAAATAACGAGGAGAATGAGGAGGATGAACCCCAAGGATATAACGAACATAAAGAAGAGACTGAGGAGAATGAAGAAAGTGTAGATAAGGAGCCTACTAAAAAGGAATAAAAAATATTTATAAATATTTTATTATATTTTATTTAATTATAAAATATAATGAGTTCATCTAATAACCATTTTGTTGACAAGAATAGAGTTGAAAAGTATAATTATTACGCTACCCACTATAACGGTC
>Ga0247834_1006248_pt1 | contig 13490 bp, 13 predicted proteins | sample LaCruzMarch2015__8_FD_187118 | JGI IMG/M metagenome (GOLD analysis project Ga0247834, IMG submission 187118) | Freshwater microbial communities from meromictic Lake La Cruz, Castile-La Mancha, Spain - LaCruzMarch2015_12m | ecosystem: Environmental > Aquatic > Freshwater > Lake | place: Spain... | reverse complement strand
ACAATGATAGTAGCTGGTGGACTAAATTCCGCATTGCTGCAGTTGACCCTACCGCCGGTTTAGCAAAAACATTAAGCTCGTTGCCTGTATTCCAAGACGGTAAGCTTCGTGGGGATATGCTAATTCGCGCGTTTAGCCAAGTTATTAACTTAATTAAGAATGGTATCCAATCGGGTATTCCAGTTATTAACGCGGATGGCACAGTAGTTATTCAACGTAATGCTAATAACCTTGCACGTTCTCAAGTTCTTGCAGATGAATTAGATAATAACTCAATTGTTAAAGGGTCTAAGCTTAGTGGTCGTGGGTATGTAGCGGAGATTGCTCGTATTTTGCGCGGTGATGAAATTATGAAGGTAGATGCCCACCGTAGATTTAAAGCGGGTATGGCATTTCAAGAAGCCGAAAGAAAAATGCAGCAAGCTAAACAGTTGCAAAAACAAGGTCGTTCAATAACAGAAGTAACCAAATTAGTTAATGAAGCTAAGGCATTGCGTAAACGCTATCGTAAAGATTTAAATGCTAATCGCGAAAAGCAAGTAACTCAAGCACACCTTGACTGGGCTAACCAACAGTTAAAGGCAGTTCCACAAGTACAAGAAATTCTTAATATTTGGGATGAAGTCAATCAAGGATTAATTACGCTTTGGGAAAACTCTGGTTTACTAACTGAAGAACAAGCTGCCTATTATCGCAGTATGAAGAACTATGTGCCCCTTTATGCAGCTAGAGAAGATCTGCCCACAAATGAGCAAGAAGCATATACAGGTACTCGTACAGGAACTAAAACGGTTCGTGAGTTAGACCATTTAGAAGGCACTGATTTACAGCGAAATATTTGGGAAAACCTTGATAAGCACTATGCCTCAATGACCGCCTCTGCCTTTCAAAATCAAACCCGTAAAGTTGCTGCAGAACAACTACTATATTTAAGAGCGGCTCGTCTAGCTAAAGACCCCGATGATAAGAATATTAACTTGCGCTATAGAGACCCAACCAACCCCGATGCCGACAAGCATGGCGTAGTGCATTTAATTTTAGATAACCCAAATGATTTGGCTGCGTTCCAAACAATGCACTATCCGTTAGGCGCTTTAATGAAGGGTATCTCTGCCACTACCCAGGTCCTACGCGGCACGGCTTTGGTTAACCCCATGTACTGGATTAGGCAGTTAATTCGCGATCCAATCCAGGCGTCGCTTGTGGCTAATAGTGGGATTGTTACCCCATTCCATTCTGCTGCTGAGTATTTACGGGTGCTTGCTGGGCAGTCTGAAGAAGCAAAGATTCTTGCGTCTCGTGGCGTAATTGGTCAGGTCGATAGCACGGTTGATTTACAAGACTTCTTAAAACAGGTCGGTACAGAAAAAGTATCCCCGTCTAAGTTAGATGAAATGATTCGTAAAGTAATGCGTATGCATGAAGCGTCGGACGCTGCAACCCGAGTTGCTCTATTTAAGAAAGCAAGAGATGAAGGTTTGCGTAAGGGAATGAGCGCAAAAGAAGCGGAAGACTATGGAGTGTTTAAAGCACGGGAATCCATTAACTTTGGTATACGTGGTAACTCCCAAACACTAAATACCCTACGCCACATGATACCGTTCTTCTCGGCGACTATTGTTAGCTTAGATACTTTGTACCGCGCAGCTACTGGTTATGGATTAAATCCAAAAGAAAAAGCAGAAGCCCAACGTATTTTCTATAGCCGTGCTTTAATGATGGCAGCCTTATCAACTGTTTATGCAATGATGTTGCAAGACGATGAGGACTACAAAAAACTACCAGATAACGTTAAAGACAATAACTGGCTACTACCATCTCCTATAGGTGACGAGCGTTCTTTTATAAAGATTTCTATTCCATACGAGGTTGGTTTTTTATTTAAAACGTTGCCAGAAGCTTTTGTTCGTTATATGGCAGATACCAGCACAGGTAAAGAAACCTTGGCCTCAGTTGCTTTAGGTATTAAGCGTAACCTACCGGGCGAAGGCATTTTAATTCCACAAGCATTTAAACCAGCTTTAGAGTCTGTTACCAACTACTCGTTCTTTACAGGACGCCCAATTGAAGGTATGAGCGATAAAGGGTTGCCTGTAGAATATCGTGGCCCCCATGCTTCTGAGTTGGCAAAAACATTAAGCTCTTTTGGTTTAAATAAGATTGAGTTGTCTCCAGCAAAAATAGACGCCTTAATTCAAGGATATTTTGCTGAACTTGGTACGTTCTCCACAGGGTTGGCAAGTTCCGCTATTAACGCAGCTACTGGTAAAGAACCCCCTGCTAAGAATCTAGAGCAGATGCCTTTCTTTAAGGCTTTCTTAACAAACCCAAATACCAGTAAAGCAGCTACGGATTACTACGAAATTTCAAACAACGCACAAGAAGCGGTCAATGCATTTAATCGTATGAAGAAGGAAGGCCGTATTGAAGAGGCTAAAGAGTTTGTATCTAAAGAAGAAAACAAAAAGCTCATGACCGCTGCACCATCTTTACGTAAGATTCAAGATCAAATGTCAGCAATTCGTACTCAAATAAACGTTATTGAAAGAAACGAAAGAATTGATCCTGAAACACGCCGGCAAAGAATTAATCAGCTTATGACAACGTATGACAAGGTTGCCCGCCAAGGGTATAAAGTTTTAGAAGCTGCCGGAATCGAGCGATAAAAAAGCCCCCAGGGGAGGGGGCTAAAAAGTCACTACGAGGAGAAAACACGAGAGCAAACGCCATCGTTACCTCGAAATATAGCACGGTTAAGACAGGACAGTTACTTCCGCCTGCGTTTCTATCCAAACATGAGCCCCACAAGACAGCGGTTTGTCTGGGGAATACACTATTTTAGCCGGCCCATCTATGGCTACTTCGTGTGCATAAGTATTTGATTTATATGTCTTTACCGTTAGCACGGGGTCTTGTGCTCCAGTCTTTCGATTAGATTTAATAACATGTTGGTTGACATGAATAATTGTTTTCATTTTTCTCTCCAAAAGCGTACCCCATAAAAACCGTTAAAAACACAAACCTTATGGGTTAGTCTAATACCCCTAACCGTTGCCGCTTTGCGTACCTCCCGAGCCAGTTCCGTAGTCTTAATAGCCGGAATAAAGAACGTGGCCCCGGGGGTAAGTAAGTGCCATTCTATATGAACCAAAGCCCCTTCATTCAGTATTTCCACTTGGCATATACCCTTGCATGTCAAACCCGTCTATCTTCTTGGTATCAATAACTAGGGTATTTACGGCTGGAGTATTAAGCTTAGTACCCCTGGCCAACCGCTTTTTGATACCGGCTTGAGCTATTCCGTCCTTCTCTAAAGAGTCGGCAATCGTTTTATAGGAAGCCTGGCTCTTGGTGCACCAATCCCTAAAGTGCTTAGTTGTAATAAACAAAAGCTTGGTATCTGGTTCGTAACGAGTTATTAGTTCTCTGTACGGAAGCTGGATGGGTGCCTGCTCTATATGGGTGCGGCTATCAACCTCACTATTAATTACCAATAGATTCTGAGAATGCTCGTTTAAGAAGATGCCTAGCTGGTCTAGTGGGTTAGCTGCGTTAGGTTTAACAGATCTACTTGCTTGCGCAAAATAGTTTACGGCCCATTTATAGACCGGTCCAGTATCAATATCATGCAGTCCACACTTCTTAGCAATCAACCCACCTACTAGGGCAACTGCCGCTAGGGCAGAGTAAAAACGCTCCCGTTGAGTCAGGCCTGCATCTGCATCAAATCTAGCCTGTGTATCTTTAATAAGCTCAACAATAGCTTCACGATGGGCTACGACATACTGCAAATAAACTTCTCCGGCAACCCCATAGTTTTCAAACATCATGCTATAGAGCTCGTCTGTTTCTTCTTTGCTCATGCTGTTATCGCGCGGAATATTAATCTCAACCACACGCATTAGCTCGCCTTCTGGAAAAGTCTTCATACTATACAAGACGTCATGCACACTGCGGTTACCAGAGGTCCAAAGGATCAAGGCCCAGGTCGTATTGTTGAGGCGCTCGGAATTAGATTGCGACATCATGCGGTTACGGCCACGCCCTTGCGTACCAATATAAGCTAAGTTACTAACCTCTTCGTTTGGCATATTGGTGATCTCGTCAATACAAGCAGGGAGATTTTGTATCGTGCCCATGCGGTGCATTTTGGATTTAAACGTATCTTGCTCAAGCAACATGGTCTGGTCTGGATGGCCAAAAATGCTGTTAATCATCATCTCAATCGTGGTTTTTCCAGTACCCGAACCATCGTCGGTTAGGTGGATTTGTACGCCTTTTAGATTGGTAAAGCGTAGCAATGGGGTGCCGAACCCAGCAAATAAATTAAACGCTCTTGCTTCCATGTTTGGGCGCGCATACCAGTTTGCAACCCGTTTCCAATTCTCTAGAGTGCCTTTCTTGCCATAGGCAGGGACCAAGTTAATCGTAGAGGAAGAAGGAGGACTATATATAACTTCGCCGGTTTTAATCTCTCTATCCCCAATGACAAACGTGTTTTCACTTGTCCAACCAAACTGTAGCCTAGACTTCTCTGCGTTATCTATATTTTGCAATTCTTTAACCCATCGTGTTATATATGCCATGATCCCATCCATCTGCTTACTTAATGCTGCTACGCCTTTTGCGGCAATTACTTCTCTCAATTTGTCCTTTGCTAAAACACTAGTCAACGGCACAGAAAATTCTCGAATACCGTCTTTAGGTAAATGCAATTTCATCCACACCATTTCACCTAGCTCTGGATCTTCTAAACGTTTAACTACATACAGATCGTTTTCATAGACAAGTACGTCTTCTGATTCTTCTTCATTATCTGGATTAGATATGCCCCGTTTATAGACTCCTCCGTTTTTTCCTCTGAAGTAGGGGAAAGGATATGCGGGGATTTCGACAGTGACTTTTGTTCCAAGGGTATCGTTTTTAACGCTAACAATATTATCTTCTGCAGTTGCTGCAGCGATCTCGGAACCCAAAACAATTGGGGAAGTGATTCTTCCTCTATGAGGACATCCTTCACACCCGTTCGGATTTTTGGATTCAAACTCTGCGCACGAGTGCGGGCCCTTGATATGATCGAGTTTATCTTCTGTAGCCGTGGGTGAGTAATCGGGATGTTGATCTGAAATACGGTGTACAGCTCTGTCTCTATCGTCACAAAATTTAGCAATAGAAAGTCCTGAGAACCATAATGGTTCTGGTATGTTGGCTTGATGTGTGTAAATATAATTAAGCTGCGCACAACCTTTATCTCCTTTCAGCATGATGTTGGCAAACTTAGAAATGCGGTTACCCATCAATGCTCTTGTTGCTTCGTCTAATGGTCTCTTAGTAGCCGGCATTGCGGTTAGCAAATCGACACCAAGCTTTTCTTTAAACTCCTCAAACTTGACTAACTTTGACATCAGCATTACTGCAACTTTGTATGGTTCTGTCGGATTCTTAAAATTCAAAGTCTCCGGCACCCGCAAAATACGAGCCGCATCCGCAGTTACTGAAACATCCGCATAAAGTCTTTTAATAGCGCAAAGCTTTTTAAGTGCCTCAGCAGTGGGCTTCCAATCGTTGTAAGAAATTACTTCCTCAAGCGGCCAATAGGCGTGAATACCCCGCCCCGAATTAACAATGCTCGGTCTTGGTAAACCAGTTGCTTCACAAAATTGCTTTAAACCATTTAATGCTATTGCCTGATTTTCATACTCTTTGCCTTCCCCACAATCCAAATCCAACCAAAACGACTTAAACCACTTAGCATTCTTTGTAGTCCTACCTTCGTCTGTTTCATATTTAGCACACCCAAAGTATGCGTCATACCCCTGTTCAACCAGACTATCTACTAGGCTGTCTACCTCTTCGACGGTTTTTACAAATTGTTGCTTCGGGTTCCCTTTTTTAAGTCCTACTACACAGTACAGGCCTTCTGTAGCCAATACGGTAGAGAGAAAGAGATTCCTTGAGGTCATACGCTCACATTCTTAAAACAGCTTGTTGTAATAGGCTTACGCCAGTTCTTTTATGTACTTCTCAATTGCACTTTCTAGGCGCCAGTTAGGACTACTCCGTCCACAAAACCATGCATATACTGCGGTTCGTGAGACATCAAAATCTGCTGCCACTTGTGCTACTGAAACCCCTGCTTTAATGCAAGCCCTACCAAGCTTTACCCCTAGCATGTGGCTAGGAGCGGCTCTGTTAACTCGCACGAGGGAAACTGTATATCCGTGCATAATTTTTAAGGGGTGGAAACCACCCCAACCCTTTCTTATTTACCCCAGTCGTCGAGAATAGCGCTAACATCTTTAGGAGCTGCCTGTTTAGATTCCCGTTTTGTGGGCTCTTTTACAGGAGCGGGCTCTTCAACTTTAGTTTTAGGAGCCTCTAGCTTTGCACCATCTAGCTCAGCTGGGGTTGTACCAATAGCACGTTGTGCATCCGAAGAATTGCTACGGGACTGTACTAAAACAATCTCTTCCTCAGATAAAGGACGGGTTGCTTTGAAGTGCAATTTAGGAGACGAACTAGCCGTATCAAAACGCATCTCAGTAACCACTTGAGTCACATTTAAACTGTGACCACCTAAGAACTCTGCATAAGGACGAAGACCTAGTTTGCCGTTGTCGGTATTCCACAAAGAATTAGAAGGGATGGTCAATTGGAATATCTCGCCCTTTTGATCATTCTCAAGCAACACTGCAAGGCGACGGCTGTATTTACAAGCACGGCTACCGTTGTTACCGGAACCAGCAATGTTCTGTGGGCAGTCAAGGCAGCGTTTAGCCTGTGGATTTTCTGCTTTTGCATCTGGCGCAGTACCATCGTTAGACCAGCAGTCCGGTGCAGTAACTGCCTGACCTTCTACGAATTGCTTCGCGTAAAAAGTACGAGAGTCTTTGGGGGCCGCAGCTGCAATAATGACATTCATTGCACGTTCTTCATTTTGTGCAACTTCTTTGCCATCAACCATCATCCGGAATACACCGGCTTTGATAGAAATACGCTTGCTACCACCTGTACCGCTTGCCGCTTTCTTGGCGCCCATCAGCGCTTTTGTTGCGTCATCCAAGTCCGCATTGCGGAGGTGGGCTGGAATACCACCTTTAAATAGAGTCATTTCACTCATTGTTTTCTCCTTAAAATTAAGATGCTCGTGTTACGGTGACTGTATATCTGCTATCCACATTTAAACCTTCCGGCATAAGATTTGGATGCTCATTGAGAAACTCTTGCATAGCTTTGTTTGAAATGCGTTGATGCAACAAATGAAATGCGTCGTGTTCCTTTACAACTTTGTAAAAAGATTCCCAATCGTTAGTCCAAAAATTACGACTAATACGACGGGCTACCCTTCCTACATTTGGAACAGAAATATTACCCCCTGCTTGTTCTACACGAGCCAATAGTTCCTGTTCTAAAACTTCTAATTGTTCTACCAAATTACGCTTTTCTTCTTTGTGACGTTGTTCCATTGCAGCAATGGCATCGCGTACTTTGATATAGGTCTCAACAACTTTTTCTGTGGTTACTTCTACTGTTTCAGTCATATTTATCCTCCTCGATAAAATTTTATTTTACACCTTTAGTTAACATTGTCAAGTGATTTTAACTAAGTAGTTCCCCGTATAGATCCGTAATTCTGGTATGGATATCTACTTTGTCTTGCAGCATGCGATATAGTTTCCGCTCTACCTGGCTACCCTGTAAATGAAATACGGTGGTTTTATTCTTTTGGCCAGCACGATGCACTCGAGCATTCGCTTGTAGATACGTTTCTACAGACATTACTGGACTCCAATATACAATCGTATCGGCTGCATGAAGAGTTACCCCATGGCTGGCTGCTTGTGGCTGAATGACAAGGATCTTAGGGTTTTCACTAGTCTGAAACTTATCAAATATTTCGGTTCGTTTGCCAGCAGATATGCCACCATGAATTAAGTCTACCGTATAGTCTTTCTTAAGTTCCTCTGAAACAATCTCAATAGCGTGTCTGTAAGGCACAAATATCAAAACCTTATGGCTGGCCTCATCAATAACTTCTTGCAGCACCTTGAGCCGATTACTAGCGTCAAATTCGACAATCTCACCAGTATCCGAATACACCGCGCCTCCAGAAAGCTGGAGTAATTTATTCAAGTTTGCCGCTGCGTTAATGGTGGTAATGGCTTCGCCTCCTGCATGGACTAACATTTCTTTACGCATTAGGTCGTAGTATTTTTGCTGTTGTGCAGTAAGTGGCACGTCTCGGGTGACGTAAGTCATCTCTGGTAAATCAAGGCATTGTTGTTTGGTAAATCGAATAGCCGGTTGCAGTGCAGCATGTACAACGTTTTCCGCGTTGGGTTTTGGCACCCACCTAAAGTTGCTAACTTTATACATTACTTGATCTCTGAAGGCTCCCATAAATTTAGGTACTTTTTCAGGACTAACCAACCTTGCAAGGCCGTAAGCATCGACGGGGGACTGAGCTGCTGGGGTTCCGGTCAACATCCACAACCATGTTTTTTGTGTGATCAAACGAGCTAATATTTTCCAGCGCCGGGTCTGTGGGTTTTTGTAGGCATTCGCTTCGTCAATAACAATTAAATCAAAACCCGCTTTTTCGATATCGTCGGCAATAATTTCTACACCATCGTAGTTAATAATGACAAATTCAGCATCCCCATAAACAATACTTTTTCGTTTATCTCTAGCTCCATAGGCTATATCTACTTTGCGGTGCATTGCAAATTTAAAAAGGTCTGCGCGCCATGCGCTATCCATAATGGATAAAGGGCAGATAACCAGTACCCGCTTGATAGCCCCAATCTTCATCAAATAGTCTGCCGCCCAAATTACTGATCCTGTCTTACCAGTCCCCTGCTCGTTAAAGCAAAACGCCTTGCGGTGCATGGTTAAAAAAGAAGCGGTTGTTTTTTGATGATCAAAAGGTTTATATATCCCTTTCCAATCGTAATCTTTGAGAATGGGGGATGGAATGTCTTTAACCCCTAAGTTTTTAAGCACCCTAACTTCTTCTAGGCCCCAATGAATTAATACCTCGTGATGGTCTACATGAGAAGCAATGATTTTGCTTTTAGGAATTACATTTGTAATACGGCCTGCATCCCGTACCTTTAGTAATAACGCTCGGTTCTCTACTATTTCCACGTTTTCTCCAAAAGCTTTATATCCTAAAAGTGGTGTCCACTAATAGGGTGTTTTTAGTTGCCGGTCTTTCCCGGCTGTCAGTCAACTCGTTACCACGTGAGAGGAGGAAGGAAATAACAAGCTGACAAAAACTATTTTTTACGTTCCCTCTTGCTTACTTCTGAAACCAAATTTCGTTTTGCATCTCTTTTAAAAGAACGGTTTTTACTAGCGCTTTCAACTTTAACTCCGTCTCCATTTACACCGCCCTTATCAAATGCTTTGACATGGGATACATCCATACCATCGCCTTTATGCACTTTGCCTTCTTTTGATAATTGGCGTCTAGCTTTATTTCGTTGGGCGCGTTTTTTCTTCTGCTCTTCCGTGCCTTGATATGTAGCATATTCCCGTTTGTAATCTCTAGCCATATCGCCTCTTTTCGTTATGTGCGCACTCTAATACTGGGCACCAACCCTTACATGTAAAGTTTCGTTTAGGATTCCATACATTCGATTCTAGCGCCATTTCTAATTGTTGGACAAGCGGTTTAAACTGTTCAAAATAAGCCGTGCGGAACATGGATTGATAATCTTCTTTTATAAAGTCGTTTGCCACAACAAACAACAGGCCAGCCTTAATCTCTTTAATTTTTGGGAAGTGAGTAAATACTGCCCCGGCCATTAGTTTTAATTGTTTAGTATCGGCATACTGAGCGCTTTTGCCTGTTTTGTAATCAACCAACCGGGCTTCTTCTTTCTCGCGGTCAACAATCAATAAGTCGGCAATCCCACGGTACCAAACATTTTTGTCAAAAAAATCACAAGCAATAATTTTAGAACCACCATCAGATAGCTTTACGCCCATCTTAAGTTCGCAATGCTTTTCCCCAGGAAGTGCTTTCAATTTATCCAGCATAGGCTGTATGTATTTATATTTATCTGGAATGGGTTTGCCGTCCCGCATAAATTCTTCTGCAGCCAAATGTAAATCTTTACCATAAATGATGGCGTCCGACTCGGATTCTTTTACGTCTTTGGCTATACGAAGATGATAGTATTTTTTAGGGCATTGTTCAAAAAGCGTAATGCTACTGTAGCTCCAGGATGGCATCAGTCTTCTTTCGTTGGTATCCAGGTTTTAACTGCACCGCTTAATAAACGCATTTCTGTTTGCGCATTTAAACAATGTTCGTATGCTTCTTGAAACTTTCTTGCTACTAATGCTTTCTCTGCTGCTTTAATTTCTTTTACTGCTTCTAAATAAAAAGATGAGTACTCCACCTTAGCATTCTCCATACGATTTTCCAAAACCCACCTCGCAACTAAGCGGTAAACCCGAAGCCCATTCCGGAACCCATTTCATACATTCTTCTACATAGGCTACGGCGTCTTGAGCTTCTTTTTCTAATGCAACACAAGCAATGGCGTCATGCACGGTAAGTACAACTTTATACCGTTTTGCAATCCGAATCATTTGCTCCCCAATAATACAACGAGCAATTCCTTGGCAAATATTCTCTACCAATTTACCACCGTAAATTTTGTTTACTCCACGTCTAGCATCATACACATATTGATACCGCCCGTCAGTGTCTTGGATCTGCCGAAGGTGTGGGTATCGTTGGTATAAACCATTAGGCATTAGCACTCCCTTATTGCCCGATACAACCACCGCTCCAGTACCAAATGTAACCGATTGATTGTTAACCATCGCTTCAATAGCAGACCCGCCCTGTTCCCATAGTTTAGGAATCATTCCGTAGGTGTCACGGTAGACAGCCACAATATGGCGAGCTTCCCCTTCGTTAATCTCCGTGCCAAACGCTTTGAGTTGTGTTTGGAATTTTTGCGCTCCCATCCCGTAGCCCGCGCCAAGGATGGTCGTCTTACCCACGAACCTTTCTTCCTTAGTGATTTCTTCTTTTGGCTTGCCATATATAGCAGCAGCCATGATTTTGTACACGTCCTCTCCATTTTTAAATGCCTCCGTTAAATCTGTTTGACCCGCCAACCAAGCTAATACTCGCGCTTCAATTTGGGCAGAGTCTGCATCAATTATTACATGGCCTTTAGGCGCCATGATTGCCTTTTTTAATTTGCCACCATTAGCCCCTCGGCTAGGTAGATTCTGTAGGTTTATTTTATCTGCACCACCCCAACGACCTGTATGTGCTGCATAGTATGACAACGGCACCGGCATCTTCCCACGTTTTGAAATGTTGATAAACCGATCCGTACGGGTTTCCTCTAATGTGGATTTGTTACCAAGGCGAGCTGCGACTAGGGCTTGCACTCTTTCGTCCGGATGTTCGGCCAGCGCTTTAAACCCTTCATCGCTCTTGGCCATAGCCAGAGTCTCCTGGCCTGTCGTTGGTGAAATCTTTGTGGGTGGTTCTACTCCGCATTGACGTAATAACTCAGCAAACTTTTGATTTGACATCAACGCTTCCCGGTCTTGCTGGACCGCTTGTAACAATAGCTCTTTGCGGTTCTTTACATCTTCTAAGTGCGCCTCCAGGAGCGGGGTGTCCAACTCAAGTGTGGGCTCAGAAAACATCTTGACGGTTATATCAATTAGTTTTAGCTCGGGTTGTTTAAAGTTAGGTAGGAGCCGTAGGAAAAGTTCGTAGGTTAACTCAACATCATTAATACAGTACCCACCATATGCATCGATTTCCGCTTTGCTAAAGTCTTTCTTATGCTTACCTAATGCATTTATGACTTCGGTGCCTTTTTTACCGAGCTCGTAGTATTCCACCAGTTTTGCCAAGCTGTTTCCAATTTCTGTTCCATGTACGGCTCTAGCCATACTGAGGGTGTCCAACCAAGCCAAGGGTTTAATACCAAACCGCCAAGTAAGAATAGAGGCATCAAACATAGCGTTGTGAGCCAGCGCGAAAGAGTTTTCCCAATCGTATTGCCTGAGAAACCCACAAACTTCTTCTCCTGTACCACTAAGCCATTTCGTTTCATTACCATTCTCCTTAACAGCTACACCAATTACTTCAAAGCGGTCGTCACGAACATACTCCTCTGTCGTTATCTTCGACAAAGAAAATTCTCGGTCATAGTATGTCTCAAAATCAAGCGTAATAATATTCATTTTTTAATTTCTTCAAAGCCATAAAACCATTCATCTTTAGCACTCCATTTGGCATGGTTCTCTACACTATATACCTCGGTCGGTATCTTAAAGTCAGGTGTTTTTAATTCTGCCGGTACAAGTGATACGTCATACCAAAGGCATCTATTGTTAGGTTGGCAAGCAAATTGTCCGTTATCCAGCTTAATAAAGTTATATGACTTATGTTCCTCGACACCTTCACTAAAGCTGGTGTCTAGTCTATTGAATTCGGGCGAGGCAAAATCAATGGTGAACAGGTAGTTGCCAAAGTGAAACTGCTTATCCTTGCCAAAGAACTTGACCTTCAAACCCCGTAGGTTTGACTTTTCAATTACCGCCATGTCATACGATAAACAGTCCCATATCTGTAAGAAGTCTAGTGGTAGTGGCTCGGTTACTTCTTTCCATACATACGCACTAATTGGTAGCTTATCGTACAACGCCCCATAGTTAGTCAACATAGATTCAATACGGAACGCTTGACCCTTGATTGCCTTGGCAGTCATCCATACGCATGGCTCTAATTCCCCATGACCCTTCTCGTGGTTGTAAAGAAACTCTCTACGCACAAAGCATTTAACGGGGGGTATGTTAGCTACTAGGAATGTCATTCTTTACCTTCCTTGTATCGCAAAACATCTGCTTACTAAACGCATCCAATACCGCTTGCCTTGTTCTGTCATCAGGCATCTCTGCCAATTCTTTATTTATCAACTCAGTCATTTCTTCTATAAACTGCTTTGCTGGTTTAATCATTTCTCTTTTTCTTTTTGTATATTTTTTTAAGTACCTTTGCTCGATATGCTTTGGCTTCTTCTGTCGCATATTCATCAAGTTGTGCAATCTGTTTGTACTCGTCAAATATTTTTTCGCAATATAAATCAAGGGTATACTCAATAGCAATTAGTTGGTTTGCCATATCGTCTTCCGTCATTGCTTCGGGATGATCCATATAGCGCCACAACAACGTATGAACCTGTTCTTTTACTGCCCACAAATTGTGGATGTGGGTCTCTAAGTCTTTAATGTCTTTGTTCATTTTAAGCACACCCAAATAGTAAACAAAATAAATAGCGCTTCTAATACATAAATCATGTTCTCTCCCCTAAAAAAAATTGTCTTTTTTATACCCGGCTGCTTCTAACCGGCGCTTTAATTTTTGAAGTGCTCTAGATTCAATCTTAGCTACATCGTGCCGATTCATTCCAAACACATCCCCTATTTCTTTTTGAGTCATG
>Ga0247834_1006247_pt1 | contig 13495 bp, 13 predicted proteins | sample LaCruzMarch2015__8_FD_187118 | JGI IMG/M metagenome (GOLD analysis project Ga0247834, IMG submission 187118) | Freshwater microbial communities from meromictic Lake La Cruz, Castile-La Mancha, Spain - LaCruzMarch2015_12m | ecosystem: Environmental > Aquatic > Freshwater > Lake | place: Spain... | reverse complement strand
ATATACATTTGAAAATATAGAATTGGCTGCCTCTACCAAACAAGTTTTACATACCTCATCAAATTTTGGCTATTCGAATACCACAGGTTATGGTTTGCGAAGACACTTTACCGGATATGCGGGTTACAACATCAACGTAAATTCAAATTGGTCGCTCAAACCATCTGTATTCTTGAAAGGTATTAACCACGTTCTTCAGGCCGATATTAATACCAGTGCTACCTATAAGAATTTCTTAAATGTGGGAATTGGTTTGAGAACGCAAGTTGGCTTAATAGGACGAGTTGGAATCACCCTGAAAGATAAATTTACATTTGGTTATGCCTACGAAGCACCAATGGCCAATATGGCATCTTACAGTGCAGGATCACATGAATTGATAATGACCATGCAATTGTGTAAACAAAAGAGAGATAAAAATAAAATAGTAAAGACAAAAGTAGATACCATCTATCGTGAAATCCATAGCGTTGACACCGTATTTATTACCAAAACAGAATATAAATTTGACACACTAATTATTGACAAAACGGTAACCACAAATGTTCCAAGCACAGAAGTATCTTCAGGAGCCGTATCGAAGACCATTTTATTTGAATTTGATAAATCGTTGGTGAAAAAGGAAAGTTTTGGCGAATTGGAGAGCATGGTAAATTTACTCCAAGCCAACCCAACATTCAAGCTTTCATTAGAAGGCCATACCGATGCCACAGGTGCTGAATCATACAATGTTGGACTTTCTAAAAACCGAGTAAATGCCGTTAAAGACTTCTTGATAATGAACGGAATAAATGCTGATCGAATCATCATCAAACATTTTGGCGAAACCCAACCAAAAACCTCCAATGACACACCGCTAGGACGAAAAGATAATCGTCGAGTAGATGTGATGATTATTAAGTAATCGTTGAAAAAAGTTGCCGATTTTTAAGGGATAATTCATTCACATCTTTCATTGATAGTAAAAATAGGCTACCTTGAATGAAGCTTATCGAGCGCATCTCGACTATGCTCGATGCCCTTTAAGTGAATCGAGCGGCTTGTGCTGAGCCCGCCGAAGTAAGTCAAGAGACACGGAACGGACGAGAGACAAAATAAGCCGATAGAAATGGAGAACTCAAAGCTCAGATTTATCTTAGTTTGATTTTCCTTAAAACATCTATCAAAAACATTCAGCATTCAATTGCCTGGAAAAACAAAGCTAATGAAATGTCAAAATACCCTACAATGACTTTAAGTGTGCTAATCGAGACATTCACTTTACCAGTTTCAATTCTAGAAATATGAATCCCTGTATCGTTAAAGAAGTCTTCTTGCGTTATGCCTTTTTTCAGGCGTAAAGCTTTTAACCCCTTAACAATAGCGGCTAATAATTCATCGTCCTTGATTTGAGCTTTGCCCATAAACACAAAATGACGTATTCATCATTCAATAATTAATGACTTATTCGTCATTTTAGTAAATTTTTATTAGTTTTATGGAAAATATTTAAATGAATACACGGTACGTCAATTAACTCATAACCCATGAAACATATTTTAACCTTTAGTTTCCTCTTACTTTTTGGAACATTCTTTTCTCAGGGAAACTTGCAGTTTAACCAGGTCATCCTGTGGAACCTTAATTCCTCGACAGTTTCTTGTACAGGCACTTCTGAACCAGTTGGCACGCCAATGTGCTCATGTCTGATTACAAGCACGATAACTGTACCCCAAGGAAAAGTGTGGAAAATAGAAGCTGTAAGTGTTCCAGCAATTAGCACACCATGGGCATTATATATTGGTAATTTCATGTTATTTTGCATGAAGTCAAATTCACAGGGCGGAGAGGTTTTCCATCAGGATATTAATTTTCCAATTTGGCTGCCCTCTGGTACATATAATTACAAAGCATTTCTACAACAGTGTGGTGGAAATTCCACTTTTCCTGGAAGTTCTGCTAGTATAATAGAGTTTAATGTAATACCCTAAATTTAAAACTTACCATAAACCAAATTTAGGAAGTTGATTTCAATCCAATTCCAGGTAATACAGGAATTACTATTGTCACAATAAATCCCTAGAAACATTCGTATACATTTTTTATATCGAGGAGCCCTTGGTCAGAACACTCGGCTAGCTTCCAATAAAGTTTATGGAGTGGGCACAGCTCGATAAGCTTTTTTCGCAGCTTGGTTAGTAAATCGAGCGTAGTCGAGAGACACGGTAGATCGAGAGAAGCACAGAGCTAGCCTCGATACATTCTTCCCCTTGGTCAGAACACTCGGCTAGCGATGATTTCCAATCTGATGAACCAATAAAATGGTACAATTTGCTTTTTTATATAGCAATAAAATTGTATATTTGCTTTTATAAGAAGCAAAATGGAAAGATTAGTAGAAAAATCAGCACGCAAAATAAACCATGTGTCAATGGCATTTAAACGCTATTTATACCATGAAATCAATACATCCAACCGATTAACAGCGATAAAGGGAGCTCGAGGAACTGGAAAAACAACCTTATTACTTCAACTTGCAAAAGATTACCACTCCGATGAGGTGCTTTATGTCGCTTTGGATGATTTATTTTTTTCGGAAAACACCTTATATGGTCTTGCTGAAAAATTCACCAAAATTGGTGGTAAGCTACTATTAATCGATGAAGTTCATAAATATCCAAATTGGTCGCGTGAACTAAAATTAATTTACGACGATTTCTTTGATTTAAAAGTCATTTTTACCTCTTCATCCATATTGGATATTTATAAAGGAGAGTCTGATTTGAGCAGAAGAGCAGTAACTTATAATTTAGCTGAACTTTCATTCAGAGAATATTTGTTGTTGTATGAAAAAATCGAATTGCCTGTTTTAACCCTTCAAGAAATTTTAAACAACCATACAGCTCTTAGCTTAGCATTTTTGAAGCAAATTACCCCGCTTAAACATTTTCCCAAGTATTTAAAAATTGGTAATTATCCATATTTTGAGAACAATGAGGAAGAATATTTTCAAAAACTTAGAAATACTGTCAATCTCATTTTAGAAGTAGATCTCCAGACTACTGAAAATTTGGATTTCCATACCCTCGCAAAATTGAAACGTTTACTGTTTGTTATAGCATCAAATGTTCCTTTTACGCCCAATATCCAAAAGATTAGTGATACGATCCAATTGAATCGAAATGCGCTTGTTCGTTCGTTGCAATTACTCGATAGAGCTGCGTTAATTCGTATGATTTACAAGCAAACAAGAAGTATCAGTCTTTTAAATAAACCCGATAAAATTTGGATGCATAATACCAATTTGATGTTTGCAATCAGTGGAGATAATGTTGAAATAGGCACAGTTAGAGAAACGTTTTTTATGCAAAACTTAGCGCATAACCATGAGCTCTCATTGCCTGACAAAGGTGATGTTTTGGTTGATAATACGTACATCTTTGAAATTGGAGGGAAAAATAAAACGAAAAAACAAATTGCGAATTTAGAAAATGCTTTTGTTGTACATGATGGTATTGAAATTGGATTTCAAAATAGCATTCCCTTATGGCTTTTCGGGTTTCTTTATTGATACCGGTTGGTGAATCGAGTGGAGCCGAGAGACACGGAACGGACGAGAGAAGTTATCCCCACCCATACAACAAAAAAAATAGTAGAGCGTTAATGCAACTACTAACCCCCTAATTTTTTTATATGAAAGTTAAAGTAATGATTAGCATGATTTGTGTGATTGGAATGTTTGTGGTAAGCTGTAATAAAGATGCGGACGGTCCATCTCCAAGTCCTTGTAACACCTCAAATCCCGATTTTGTCAGTTTATATAGTGTTACCGCACAAAATCAGCAGTGCCTTGATCAACACATGTACGATAGCGAAGTTCATTCGTATTCGTTTGAAGTAAATGTTCCGAAAACAATTTGTTCAATTGGTTACCAAAGCCAGCCTGCAATAAGCCAAACGCCCTATTTATTTGAAATTTGGGATAGTGTTGCCAATACAATTGTTTACAGCGGAAGCCATGTTTTTAGCGCCACTGCTACTAGCTATGCTAGTATCCCACCTTTGTCGTTAATTCCAAACCACACCTACACTGTGAAAAGAATTCAAACAAATTACACGATGTTTCATGAAATTATCGGCAGAATAATTTATAAACCACAATTTCAACAAATGCAATTTCCTATTATGCAAGGTGCCTTAAAAATTACCAGTTCTCGGTTCTACGGAAACGCCGGTATACTAATTGATGCAGCTATACCTTGCATAGACCTTGTGTATCAATAGATTTTATGTAGTAAAAAAGGTGTGTGAACGAATGCGTTTACACACTTTTTTTTTTTATAAATCCTTTCCCATAGAGTGAATGTCTCCATGATTTTCCTCAATTTGATCCTTGATAAACTGAATGCTTTTTGCCAACATAAATAAATCAGGTGTAGCAAAATTTTTCAACCAATCCCAACTTTCAGGGTTATGATCTACCGCTCTACCGATATGAAACAATAAATCAAACTTATTTGCTGCTAACCATTCTCCCGCTGAAGGAAGTCCCTCTGCAGCATTTATCATCGCCATAAGTTGGGCATATCCGTTTTCAATTAGCCAATCACGAGAATCTTGTTTAAGAAATATTGCTTCGGTGGCGTGAAATAACTCGGGAAATCCATATTCTTTTAAGCCCAATTGGATTAATTTATCTCCTTCAATTGCCTTAGCCCAGGCAAGTATAATTTTAGGCTCATACGAAATAGCGCGCAGAGCCAATGGTTTAATTTCACTGGGCACTTCTTTTTTTCGTTTAAAAAAATCAAACATGGCAAGGCATTAAAAGAACCATAACGCAACGAATATAGCAGCAATAACACAAATAAAATCTACAAGAAGCATGGTGGAAATGGTGTAACGCGTGTTTTGAACTTTAATGGATCCAAAATAAACGGCTACAACATAAAAAGTAGTTTCAGCACTGCATTGAAAGATACAACTCAACCGAGCAGTAAATGAATCCGGGCCATATACCCGCATAGCATCAATCATAAAACCACGAGATCCACCAGAACTAAAAGGGCGCAAAAGTGCAACGGGAAATGACTCTGTAATGTATTTTGGAACACCAACATTGGCAAAACACCAAGTGAGTCCATGACTCATCATTTCAAAAAGACCACTATTTCGAAACAAGGAAATCGCCACTAACATTCCCAAAATATATGGAAAAACCGTAACTGCCGTGTTAATTCCATTTCTTGCGCCCAAAACAAACGAATCAAAAATATTTGTTTGGTTAGCCGTAAACCTTTTCTCCTTGTAAAAGGCATAACTAAGCGTTAATAATATGATACCCAGTAGTAAAATACCAGAAAAATTTCCTGTAAATAAGTTTTTACCGATAAAATCCAAGGTATTGATATACCACAACAAACCTGTCATAGCGCCCACAATAGTAAAAATCACCACCAATAAGATTCCACTTAATAAATTTACTCTTTGACGTAAACCAACAATAATAAGAGCGGCAATTGTACCAATAAAGGAAGTTATGATACATGGTAACATCACATCGGCTGGATTTGCTGCATGCTCCGCAGCGCGATAACCTATAATCGAAGTTGGGATAAGCGTTAGACCAGCCGCATGCAAACAAAGAAACATAATCTGAGCATCGCTTGCTTTCTCTTTCTCTGGGTTTATTTCCTGTAAACTTTCCATTGCCTTTAAACCAAAAGGAGTAGCTGCAGAGTCAAGGCCCAAAAAATTAGCAGCAAAATTCAGCGTCATGTATGAAATGGACGGGTGATCTTTAGGAACAGAAGGAAATACCTTAACAAAAAATGGACTTAGTCTTCTTGCCATCACTTCCGCTGCACCCGAGTCAATTAGTAACTGCATCAAACCCGCGAAAAAAGCAAGATAAGCTAAGAGGGGTAAAATAATATCCACTAAACTATTTTTTGCCGTTGGCAGTAAGCCGTCTGTTTTTTGAATACCACTAAAAATACGTACTGATTTAGCCCCTTGAATATAAGTTGTATCAGCATCTTTTGCATTTATATTCATCGTAATAGAACCCGATTCTGTACGCTTTAATGAATCACGTATAACAGGCGAAAGCGAACTAAGGTATGCTTCACCAATTAAAAAAGGGTCATCTTTTTTTCCATTTAACACATGATCAATCGTATAACTTTGGTTGGTAAAAATTCCAACAAAGACAAAGCACAAAGATGAAATAAAGATTACTAACCAAAATCTACTAAGAACCATAAAACGAATTTCGCTATTTTAGTTGGTCAGCAATAAGGTCTGCAATAAAAACTATTAACAATCCATATTGGATTAAAGAAATAACCTACGTCAATTTGCCGATCGGAACATTCTAAGTAATTTCGTGTTTTTTAATTATGAAGATTGAATTTCATCCCGAAAAAACAAGAGGACACGCCGACCACGGTTGGTTAGTGGCTAAACACTCGTTTAGTTTCGCCTCTTGGCAAAATAGGCACCGAATGCACTTTGGCGCTCTTCGCGTATTGAACGACGACAGTGTTGCCGCGGGAATGGGTTTTGGAAAACACCCACACGAAAACATGGAAATCATCACTATACCACTAGAGGGAGCGTTGCAACACGAGGACAGCATGGGGCATTCCGCAATAATTAAAGCTGGCGAAGTACAAGTAATGAGTGCTGGAAGTGGCATTTACCACAGTGAATTCAACGCAAGCAGTAGCGACAAAATTTCACTTTTTCAACTATGGATTTTTCCAAATAAACAGGAAGTTACACCTCGCTACGATCAAATAAGCTATAACATAGCAGAGGCGAAAGACCAATTCCTGCAACTAGTTTCCCCTGATAAGACAGACGCCGGTTCATGGATTTATCAAGACGCGTGGATTTCAATTATCGACCTTTCAAAAGAAACAGCAATCGATTACGCATTGCATTTGCAAAACAACGGTGTTTACATCATGGCAATAGAGGGAGAACATACTATTGAAGATCAACTAATTACTAAAAGAGATGCCCTTGGTATTTCCGAATGCGATACAATTACTATTAAGAATTTACAACCAGGTCGACTTCTACTGATTGAAGTACCAATGATATTTTAACTATGAGCCACACCATTATCGACGATTTGAATTGGCGTTATGCCACCAAAAAATACAACCCGACAAAAATAATTACGGATAAAGACCTTGAAGTGGTTCTTGAATCCCTTCGACTTGTACCCAGCTCTTATGGCATGCAGCCCCTAACCTACCTGCTAATAAACGATAAAAACCTTCGCGAACAACTCAAACCCTTGGCATATAACCAGTCGCAAATTACAGATGCGTCTCATTTGATTGTATTATGCAGTTTTCGTAAGATAACGCCTACCGTAATAAAAAACCACTTAGCCCTGATGAGTGAGGTGAGAAATGAACCGCTTACCAACTATGAAAAGTTTGGTGAAAACATACAAAAAACGTTTGCCAATTTGAGTGAAACCGCAACAAGCGAATGGACAATAAGGCAAGCGTACATAGCCCTTGGACAAATCATGCATACCTGTGCAAATATGAGGATAGATGCAACACCGATGGAAGGATTTGATAAAACAGCCTTCGATAAATTACTTGATCTTGAAACGCAAAATCTACAAAGCGTGCTCGTTTGCCCAATAGGTTATCGGGCAGATGATGATTTTCTTCAGCAACTCAAAAAAGTGCGAAAACCAATAAACGAAGTTATAAAAGTTTTATAAACGTATTAATAACATCGTTTTGTCAACAAAAAAGTTGTGAAAGTGTAAAATCCCTTTCATTTGAACTGCCAAAATGAGTACATTTGAGATGTATGAAACTGGCTTATCTTTTCCTATTTTTTATTCTGTTGCTAAGTCGGTTAAACGCTCAGCCAAAACTTAGCGCTAGTGACCGTTCGGATATTGAATTAATCGTTAGAGAAACTAAAGCAGCAAAAAATACAACTGCATCCTCCCTTCTAAAACATTTTCCAATCAATCGAATCGGAGATGATTACTACCTTTCCTTTATTGGAAAAATTAATTCAGCCTTCGATAAAAGCTATTTTCAAAGTCATCAAGTAATTGTCGGATCCCCCATTTCATCGATTGTGAGTGTTAAGATTAAAGTAGAAGAGCTATCGCTACTTAGTGAAATGAAAGGTATTGATCACTTAGAAATTGCCGGAAGAGTTAATCATCAATTGGATAAAGCGATAAAAGATATACATGTAGATAGTGTTAACTTGGGTATTAATTTACCGCAGGGTTACACAGGTAAAAATGTATATATCGGTGTGACCGATTGGGGATTTGATTATACCTCGCCTGTTTTCTACGATACATCGCTCAATCAAACACGAATTGTTGCTGCTTGGGACCAATTTAAAACCAGTGGCCCTGCCCCTCAAGGATTTTCTTATGGCACAGAATACAACACGATTGCCTCGTTAGTGGCAGCAGAATCAGACACAGCAAACATTTACAGTTATTCTACACACGGAACACACGTTGCAGCCATAGCCGGTGGAAGTGGTGCGGGTACCAATTTTCGAGGTGTGGCATACGAAGCCAATCTTCTTTTTGTAACGTTTTTAGTTGATGAATCAGCCGTACTGGACGCTTGGGAATGGATGTATCAGAAGGCACAAGCAGATGGGAAAAGATTGATTATTAACATGAGTTGGGGACTATATCACTTTGGAACCCTCGATGGAAACTCCATGTTAAGTCAGGCAATTTCTGCCTACACTAACCTTGGCGTAGTATTCGTAAATTCTGGTGGGAATAATGGAAATGTTAATTTTCACTTGAAGAAAAACTTCAATAACGATCTTCTTAAATCAAAAATTGACTTCTACTCTTACGGCTCCAATCCCAATATGTGGGGACAAAGTATTCATGCCTGGGGAGAACCAAATCACCATTTCTCTAACGGCATCATTGTTACTAACTCAGCCAACTCAACCTTGATTGAAAGCCCATTTTATAGCACTTTAACTACAATTAGCTACATCGATACATTTTTGGTTACAGGAAATGATACCATTTGGTATAATATCTCTGCCGATGCTGCGCACCCATTGAATGGCAAACCACAGATGCGCTTGCGTGTAAAATGTTTGAACACCAGCCTAAAAGTCTTACTAAAATCAACTGCAGATTCAGGTCTTGTGCATTACTGGAATGTCACTGAACTCAGCAATGATGTTGGAAATTGGGGCATGGCCTTTTCATATGCTGGAAGTGGCACCACCAGTGGTGATACAGACAACGGTATTTCGGAACCATCTTGTGCAGATGATGTAATAAGCGTTGCCGCATACGCTACTCAATACCAAACCGCTGGAGGTAATTTCGTAGGAGGTGCCATTGCCTCCTTTTCTAGCCGAGGACCACGTTACGACGGCGTAATGAAACCTGACATTGCCGCCCCGGGAGTAGCCATCGCATCTGCCATTTCTTCTTACACGGACGCTACTTATACTTCAGTTGGTAGTGTCAATTTCAATAATAGAACATACCATTTCGCAAAATTTTCGGGCACTTCCATGTCTGCGCCGATGGTGTCTGGCGTTGCCGCTTTAATTTTGGAGGCTAACCCTTACCTGTCCGCTATACAAGTGAAAGAAATTATCATGGAAACAGCAAGAACCGACAATTTTACGGGAATCATTCCACCCACAAGAAGCCCAATCTGGGGAGCAGGAAAAATAAATGGCTATCAAGCAGTAAAAATGGCACTTTCCATGCTAGGTACTGGAAAAATTACAGGTGATTTATCCTGGTCAGTTTACCCGAATCCAGTTCAAAAAGAATTGTATTTTACCTTAGTGGATGAATTACCAACTAGCTGTGAGGTAATTACGGAAAACGGCATTGTTATTACGAAAAGAATTAGAGATGCAAAGATTCAAGTAAGTGACCTAGCGCCGGGTAAATACTGGATTAGACTACTGGTTAATTCACACATAGAGCAAGATCTATTCATCAAAAATTAATAGATTTTGCAACATCCTATTTCTAAAATTAATAGAACAGCACTTTCACGCGTTAAGGATCTTGCTTACTTAATTTGGCCAATATCGTATAAATCGATCATCTCGGAAGGACAAATTAACTACATGTTAAACTTTATGTATGCAACCAATCGATTAGAAAGAGATTTCGATGCAGGACATCAATTTTATGGTTATTTTGAAAAAGACCGCCTACTTGGATTCATTACCTTTGAAAATAATCATCCTTCACAAGGCCAAATGAAAATTCACAAATTATACGTGGATACTAATTCATCCAAACAAGGAATTGGGAAGGCATTAGTTGAACGCGCCAAGCAACTAGCCAACGACTCCAAAATGGGCGAAATAGTATTAAATGTTAACCGTAAGAATCCTGCCGTTACATTTTATGAAAGAATTAACTTTGAAATCGATCGCGAAGAAGTCATTGACATTGGAGAAGGGTTTATAATGGACGATTACATAATGAAATATACATTACCATGCTAAAAATTGACATGCACACCCACATCCTTCCCAAAGTGATGCCTAATTGGACAGAAAAATTTGGGTATGGGAAATTCATTCATTTGGAGCACCAAGAAGATGGAACTGCAGATATGATGCAAGGCGGTCAATTTTTCCGAAACATTCAAGAAAATTGTTGGGACGAGAACATCCGAATAACAGATTACGAAAGCTACGCTACAAAAGTACAAGTTGTTTGTACCATCCCTGTTATGTTTTCCTATTGGGCAAAAACAGCAGATTGCGTCTCCCTTTCTCAATTTTTAAATGATCATATTGCTGAATTAGTGCAGCGCTATCCCAAAAACTATATTGGTCTTGGCACGATACCTATGCAAGATACAGAAGAGGCAATTAAAGAATTAGAACGAATAAAATCCATTGGTCTGGTGGGTATTCAAATTGGTTCCAACATCAACGATGAAAACCTCAGCGAAGAGAAGTTTTTCCCAATTTTTGAAGCGTGTGAACGTCTTGGTTTAGCCATAATGGTGCATCCTTGGCAAATGATGGGATTTGATAGCATGAAAAAATACTGGTTGCCCTGGTTAGTGGGAATGCCAGCAGAAACATCAAGAGCCGCTTGTTCACTTATTTTTGGAGGCGTATTGGAACGTTTACCCAATCTTCGAATTTGCTTTTCCCATGCAGGTGGATCCTTTCTTCCGACAATTGGTAGAATCGAACATGGATATAACTGTCGCCCTGATTTAGTGGCCATTGATAATCCCATTAATCCAAGAGAATACCTCGGTAAATTTTGGGTGGATTCAATAACGCATGACCTGGACGCTTTAAAATATATTTTACAATTACAAGGCTCAAATAGAGTTTGCTTAGGCAGCGATTATCCTTTTCCATTAGGAGACCTTGAAATAGGCAAATTCATAGAAGAAAGCGACTTAAGTGCAAGTGATAAAGCCAATATATTTCACAATTCAACTTTAGAATGGTTGAATTTGGATAAAAAAGCGTTTATCTAAAAAAGCGTGATTTTTATTCTAAAGCTGTTTTTACAGAATTTTCTTCCAAAAGCAATTAATGAGAATTATGCTGAATAAAAAATACAGCTCAAATTAGGATTATTTACTGATACACCTTAGACCACTTTTTACGAGAGCAGCTTTTGCCTTTATCTCCTCCATTGATTTTCCTAGTATAGTTACATGTCCCATCTTTCTATTCGGAGAAGTTTTTTCTTTGCCATATAAATGAACGAATACACCTGGCATTTTTTCAACGTCGGCTAATCCCTCATAATATGCCAATCCGTTGAATTTTGGCTCTCCCAATAAATTAACCATTGCTGCCGGACAAATCAATCGTGTGGATCCAAGTTCCAAATTTAATACAGCTCGAAGATGCTGTTCAAATTGCGACGTCTCACAACACTCAATTGTATGATGACCACTATTATGAGTTCGTGGTGCAATTTCATTGACTAATAACTCCCCCTGCTTCGTTAGAAAAAATTCAACGGCTAAGATTCCAACTAATTCCAATGATTGTATAATAGAAGAAGCAATTTCAATCGCTTTTTGCTCAATTTCTAAAGAGATATTCGCAGGTGAGAATTGAAATTCTACCAAATTTGCTTCTTTACTAAATTCACATTCAACAGCCGGGAAGAATGCTAATTGACCTGAAACATTTCGCGCGACAATTATGGAAATTTCCTTTTCAAAATCAATCATGGACTCAATAACACTCGGGGCATCAAACGCAAATGCTAATTCTTCCTTATTTCTGATTACCTGAACCCCTTTTCCATCGTAACCACCCACTCGAAGTTTTTGCACAAAAGGATAACTCAAATCACCCTGAACAAGAGCCGCTTTTCCCTCCACCAATTGAAAGGGAGCCGTGGGCACATTTGAATCAACATAAAATTGCTTCTGAACTCCTTTGTCTTTAATTATTTTAAGTACAGCTGGTTGCGGATAAACTTTCACCCCTTCTTTTTCCAATACTTCCAATGCATCGATGTTTACATTTTCAATTTCAATAGTGAGCACCTTTTTATCTTTGCCAAATTGATATACATCGTCATAATTATTGAAATCACCGACCGTAAATGTTGTGGCTATTTTTGCACAAGGAGCAACAGGATTTGGGTCCAAACAATGAACAAGAACACCTATTTTGTTGGCTGCTTCAATCATCATCATTCCCAATTGTCCACCACCTAACACACCAATTGATGCATTGTCATTGTTTACGCTTTCTTGTATTTTCTGTTGAGACATACGGCAAAGATAAACAACCTAAATCAATTCAAATCTCAAATCAACATTTCTTATGTTATGAAAAATGAGTACTTTTGATTTTGCTATTTTATGAACAAAATACAACTTCACGACAAACATTTTCAGATTTATATTCCTTCGCATGAAATTTTAGCGAAAGTGAAAGAGCTAGCCCAAAAAATTGAAACTGATTTTGAAGGCAAAGAAATATTATTTCTATCCATATTAAATGGTTCGTTTATGTTTACGAGTGATTTAATGAAGAATATTAACAAACAAGTGGAAATTTCCTTCATAAAAGTCAGTTCGTATTCAGGTACTACAACGACCGGTCGAGTGGATGAATTAATAGGCTTAGCGACAACGATAACAGATAAACACATTATTGTAGTAGAAGACATTGTCGACACAGGAATTACTATAGATAAAGTAATTACCTTATTGAGCGCTTCAAATCCAGCCTCTATTTCTGTGTGTACATTTTTATACAAACCAAGCGCATTCAAAGGCAACAACGTTCCAGCATACGTTGGATTCGAAATTCCAAATAAATTTGTGGTTGGATATGGATTAGATTACGATCAATTAGGAAGAAACTTAGAATCATTGTACGAATTAAAATCAACTAACTAGATGTTAAATATTGTTTTATTTGGCCCTCCAGGTGCTGGTAAAGGAACGCAATCGGAACGTTTAATTGAGAAATTTAAGCTAATACATCTCTCCAC
>Ga0247834_1006245_pt1 | contig 13500 bp, 10 predicted proteins | sample LaCruzMarch2015__8_FD_187118 | JGI IMG/M metagenome (GOLD analysis project Ga0247834, IMG submission 187118) | Freshwater microbial communities from meromictic Lake La Cruz, Castile-La Mancha, Spain - LaCruzMarch2015_12m | ecosystem: Environmental > Aquatic > Freshwater > Lake | place: Spain... | reverse complement strand
TGCCCCGTTAAACGCCCAACACGCTCTAGGGCATAAAGGTAATACAAAGTGTAGGCATTGGCCCCAGGGTTATGAGTGACGGCAAAATTTCTCGCTAGCCAATTGATAGGACGATCTAAGCTGTCGCGCTGGTTTGCTTGTTGGCCACAGCAACGAATTTGCTCGCCTTGGATCGAAGCGTCTACGCCTTCCGACGCGTCCTGGAGAATAATCGTCGAAGCGATGCCTGCGCATGTCATGCTACCGGTGGGACCGCTGCCTCGATATCCCCAAGCTTCACCCGAACTTCGGTCGATCCAGTATTCCTTTCCTTTTTGAAAGCACTTTTCGGGAATCGCGACCCCAAGCTTGCTGGCCTCCCACAGTGCAAGAACGGCAAACTGAGTGTTGGACTCGTCGGCATCTCCACCCGAACTCTTGAAATAGGGCCATCCTCCGCCTTCGGTTTGCATTTCGACCAACAGCGTGACAAGTTGCTTGATCTGAGGCAAATCCTTGGTCGGTTCAGCCAAGCAGAGGACCATAATTTTCAAAGATATTTCATACGTTTTCTCAGGCTTCGCCCCACGGATGTAGGTGAGAGCCTTGGCGATTTCGGGGGACTTGATGTCGCGTCCTGCGCTCAAAAGTGCCAGCGTTACCAAACAGGTTTGACCGCAACCGTTTCCTGGGTGCCCCGCCCATGCGCCTGGTTTCGCCCCACTCCCCTGGGAGGACCTCAGGTAGTCGACACACTTTGCGATCGAAGCCGATACGGCCTGAGGTGTCGCCTTGGAGTTCTGACCATTCGCTTGACTGCCATAAGCAAGCACGCAAACGGCCAAGAGCAAAGCCGATGCAAATCGCAATAGACCATGACTGCGTTCCGAGATATTTATCAGCAATGCACTATCCCCCAACTACGAAGCGTACATTCTCTTCAACAACCGGTGCGATAATGCCTCGTTCGGTGACGATGGCTGTAATGAGTTCACTAGGCGTAACATCGAATGCTGGATTGTAAACGCCGATGCCGCTTGGGGCCGTCTGCTTGCCGAATCCATTGACGATCTCGTCGGCCTTGCGTTGTTCGATCGGGATGTCATTTCCACTGACGATCGACAAATCGAACGTGCTTCGCGGAGCTGCCACGTAGAACGGAATGTTATGAAACTTGGCAAGAACTGCCAAACCATACGTTCCAATTTTGTTGGCTGTGTCGCCACGGGCTGTAATCCGATCTGCCCCAACAATCACGGCTTGCACACGCCCTTCTCGCATCACTTGAGCTGCCATCGAATCACAGATCACGGTACAGGGAATTCCGCGTTGTTGCAGTTCCCAAGCAGTCAGTCGTGAGCCTTGCAGCAATGGTCGAGTCTCATCCGCATAAACGTGGATATTCTTGCCTTGATCCTGCGCTGTAAATATTGCAGCCAGGGCCGTACCATACTCAGAAGTCGCAAGCCCACCCGTATTGCAATGGGTCAAAATACCAAAGTTGTTATCAAACAATTGAGCGCCGAAATCGCCGATTGCATGGCATGTCCGTCGATCATCGTCATGAATGAGCCTCGCTTCGCGCAGCAGCGACTTAGCGAGATCCGCACCGGAGGCTACGCTCGTGCTGCGAGCAACCACCGCTCGCATCCGATCTAAAGCCCAGAACAGATTCACGGCCGTTGGGCGACTAGTAGCAAGATAATCACAGACCTCAATCGTGGTTGCTCGTGAGGCCTCGAAAGACATTCCGCTTGTCAGACACTTTTGAATGCCAAGCACCACGCCGTAAGCGGCTGCGATTCCGATGGCCGGTGCGCCACGGACTCGCAGCATGACAATCGCTTCAAAGACTTCGTCTAGGGAATGCAGGTCAAGTTGCTTTAGCTGGAGCGGTAAGAGCGTCTGGTCAATAAGCCGCAAGTGACCGTCGATATCACCGGCCCAGGCAACAGAAAACACTTGATTGGAAGCCGTGGGGTTAGCAAGACTCATTTCACCCCCCCATCGTTTTCGGTACTTTCGATTCCATCGACTCCATCAACCATATTGCCGGAAGCGTCACCGGCAGCATCGCCGTCTGCAAACGGTTCAGACAGTAGACGTTTAACCGTTTCCGTTAACCGTTCCATCGCGAACGGTTTATGAATGTAATCGTCTGCACCAAGCATGCGAGCGTAGGCCTGGTGACGTTCCCCATCGTTCCCGGTTACCATGATCACTCGAACATAGGCGTTTTTTGTTCGTCGAAGATGTTCCAGTACCAGAAAACCGCTTCGCCCTGGCATCATCATGTCCAGTACCATCAAGTCAGGGCGCACGACGTCGATCGAAGCCACACCTTGATTCCCATCGGGAACGTGGGTGACGGTGTAGCCCAGGTCTTCAAGCGCGTACTTAACAGGTTCGGCAACTTCGAAATCATCGTCCACGATCAAAATTCGCGGTGCGCGGTTCTCAGACTGCCAGGCGGGAGCAATAGGCATAGTTCTTGGTTCACGATAGTGTCACGGAGCCGGCTTGAACGTCCTATTTGTGCAGGCCAACTTCGTCGTCGAAACGATCTAGTATAGCAGCCTTTGCAATCCAAGTACTATCACCTTGCAAGCCTCTCTCCCCACCGTGAACGCATCTCGCCGAGTCTCCGGCCACAACGGTGGTATCCAAGTTTCACTTTCCTATTCATCCAGGACCAGGAAACGCTGGAATCTTAGTCCACCAAGGCAGCTCATCCTCGCTTTTTGGGGGCGAAGAAGGGACCTCGTCGGGACGAACGGGTTTTGGTGGATCCGGCAACGTCCAGCCTTTTTTAGGTGGCGAAAGATTCATCGCTTGATGGTACGACCTTTGACGCTGTTCCACCCAATTCAAGGTAGGAAAGGTCGAATCGCCGGGCCAAAAGGTATCTGCATGCTTAAGCCGATCGCGAGCCAGTTGAAAATCTTCGCGAGCCACGGCCGCTAGGCTCAGGTTTTTCCAGGCTGCCTTGTTCCATGAATGCTGATCCGCTGCTTGCTGCCACTCTTGTTCCGCCCGCTCCCAATCGCCTTGCTTTGCGTAAGCGTTTCCCTTGCGGACCAAAGATGAGCCTGGTGAGAACCAAGGCAAATCCAGCATCGCTTCCACGCGTTCCGTCGTCGGCGCAACAAAGCTCCATGATTGACGAGCCGATGCAGCTAATACGCGAGCGTCCCCGTCTTGAGCCAAAAATGTTAGTTCAGGGTTGTCTTTGTCAGCTTGTTTACGATCTACCGTAATCGTCTTTTCACGGATCCGTTGACCGGACTGAACGTCGACGATAGACCAATGCACCGTAAGCGATTCCACTTTTTCTTTGGCCTTGAAAAGGCGAAACCATCGCTTCTTTGTATCAGGCGGGGGGAGATTCAGCTCTTCGCGGACGATGTTTCCCTGCAACAAGTAATCCATTCCTCCTCGACGAGCACTCGCAAGGGTCGCCATATCGTTAGGCTGGTTGTCGAACGAAACAAGCTGTATCCCACCGATTTGTGAAAGCTCCGGAGGATAAACCGCAACCACTAACGGGCTTGGGTTTGGCTGAAAACGCTGCAAAGCCTCCAGCAAACGATCACAGGTTTCACCATTCCCTCCAATGGGGGCCACGGCAATTCGTAGAGCGCCCGCTTTGGGAACTTCGCCGGCTTTCCAAACATGCATCGGAGCAGTCATTTGGCATCCAATCGCAAACGCCAAAAACATCAGGCCACAGAATCGAATCATCTCATGCTTCCAGCGAATGACCCTCTTGGCAAGTCGTTCTTTCCTCAATTCATTTTTCATGTTCAGTCGAGTTGCTTGAACCATAGACGCACGCCAGGAAGTCGCCATCGAATCCATCCGATTCGCAAAGACTACCCAGAACTTATCTCGGAAAAAAATTTATAACCGCCGACTTGTACCTTTTTCAAGTCTTCACAAACAAGAGAGAATGGGCGGGTTAGGACAAACAAGCTGCACGTCGATAGCACAGATTGCCCAGTTCGCATGAGCTGTATTTGCACAGTCCGATTTCACGAACCAGGCGCCGCCAATCGATCTAACCAGCATAAGTGCATTCACCCGCAGCAATGCTAGCAAAGGAACGAACGGAAAAGTCAACTTTTATGGCCATGTCGGTGAAAGCAACTCGACGCATTCGCAATTCGGGGATTCCAATCTCCCGTGCGGTCATTGCTTTCATGGTATTCTCATCGATCGTGGCGTTAAAGACTCATTGGGAGCAGCCAGCTTTCGCTGATGAACCGCGATCGCCTGAGCGAGCATCCGAAAGTCCAGTGGCTGCAACACCACGGCTGTTTTTGGTGAGTTCGTCGATTCCGCTTGAATTGCCTGGTTCGTCACTGATCGAGCCCGTCAGAGCAAGTCGATCGCTCTCTGCCGAGGACATTGCACAGCTTGCAATGAGTCGCTCGGGTACTGCACAACTTACGGAGCTGGATCTTCAATCGAGATCACGCCCCAACGGGATAGGTCAGCGTCACGACAGCAACTATGTGATGAATCGAGTTCAGCGGGCGATCGGCAATCGTTCCAGACAAGTGTCCCAATCCAACGCATTGAAGCTCCATTTTGCGATCGCAGCGTGTGCTCGAGCCGAACAAGCTTTCGAGGCGGCCAACCAGATGTTAACGGAGCAGGCATTGGCTCAAAACGAACTAGTGGACGCGGGGATTCCCATACCCGACCCACTATTTATCGACCGAGCCCGCTTGGCTATCGTCGACAAACGCATAGCGAATCGTTCACAACTGAATCAGCTTCGCGCTCAACTTGCCTCGTTTATTGGAACAGAAGCCGCTTGCAATCATTCTCCGTCGGAGGTGCAGGCTATCATCCCAAGCGATTCCGACGTTTGCGAACATATTCAAGACGCATTGCGATGCCGTTGTGATCTTGTCACGATGATCGATCTTCAATCGCATGTCTCGGCCGACAATCTGTCCCAATGGGATAATATCGGAGCAGTTTTAAGCGGCGTCCCATTACCCGTTCGTGGGGCAATTCCATTTTGGTTTCGCCTGTTTAGTTCAACATGTAACAAGAGTGAGCAAGCCAAAGCAGTAGCAGCCCGAAAGAGGTGGCTCTGTCATTTAATCGCGGAACGAACCAAACAGATCACCGTGGAGGTGGAACTTGCTTTCGAGAAGAAAAAAGCAGCAGCCTTGCGGTGGACCATTGAGTCCGAAAACCAAACGAATTGGGATTTGCGACTGCGGCAACTGGAAGCGATGAGCGAAGCTCACGGAAACTTAGCAGAGCAGATCAACACCAAACTGAATCAATTCGAATCCAAAGGGAAATTGCTCGAACGCTGGCTAGAATGGCATCAAGCCAACATTGAATTGAAACTTGCTGTAGGTTGCGAGTAGGTTGCGAATCCGATCGGAGCGCTCTGATTAAGCAATACGCAGCTTCCAAGCCACCACGATCTGCTCGATCGTTTCGGACAGCGAGACAGAAATGTCCCATTGTGGGTAATGCGATCGCATTTTTCGGAGATCGCTGTAATAGCAAATGTGGTCGCCAATCCGATTTTCATCTACGTAGCGATACGACATCCTTTTGCCAGTGAAGCTTTCCGCGATGGCAAAAGCCTCCAAGATGGAACAGCTATTCGATTTGCCACCACCCAAGTTATAAACTTCGGCAACACGAGGCGCATCGATAAAGGCTTCCATGAATCGCGCGACATCGAGCGAGTGAATATTGTCCCGGACTTGCTTACCTTTGTAGCCAAAGACACGATACTCGTGTCCCTCAAGATTGCACTTGACCAAGTAGCTCAAGAAACCGTGCAACTCAACTCCTGCATGATTAGGTCCCGTCAAACAGCCTCCGCGCAAACAGCAAGTTGGCATTCCAAAGTAGCGACCGTACTCTTGAACCGAAATATCTGCAGATACTTTGGAAGATCCAAAAAGTGAGTGCTTGGATTGGTCGATCGAAAAATCTTCGGCAATTCCGTGCTCGTACAACGCGTCGTCGAAATCCCATCGTGTTTCAAGTTCTTTCAGACGAATAGTGTTTGGGCGATCGCCGTAGACTTTGTTGGTTGACATGTGAACGAACGGCGATTCGGGGCAAGCCTGCCGAGTCGCTTCCAGCAGATTGAACGTCCCCACGGCATTGGTATCGAAATCATCAAAGGGTATCGCCGCCGCGCGATCGTGACTTGGCTGAGCGGCCGCGTGCACGATTGCATCAGGCTTGATCTGTTGGAGCAATGTCAGAACCTGACCCCGGTTGCGTATATCGACTTCGTGATGCTGATAATGCTGAATAAGGCCGCTGAGCCGCTCCTGATTCCATCGCGTGTCACCGGAGGGACCGAAAAAAACAGCCCTCTGGTTGTTGTCCACTCCATGAACCTTCCACCCCAGCGAAGAAAAATGCAGGCAGACTTCAGACCCAATCAAACCAGACGATCCGGTGACTAGCAAAATTTTGTCGGAAAGGGCTTTATTCACAGGAGTTTCATTCAGCGGGTTGTATTGCAATGGGCATGATCATGTTGTGTCGAACTTCTATACGATCGTTCACCCGAATCTCATCGGTTTGGAAGGGGGGACGTCGTTGCTTGGATCGAATCGTCGCAATCTCGTCAGTTGCAACGCCAGTAAAAACAAGTACGCCGGATTCAGATAGAGATATCGACGCCACAACCGTTTCGGCTCGCACCCCAATCGAAACAGCCATTCTAGCCCTGACTTTTGCATCCAAAGGGGCGCCTGAGGAAGCGCCCCGGCATGGAATGGAAATGCAGCGCCAACGGCAAACAACGGCATGTCCAGTGCACTTGCCATTTCGAATGCAAACACCTCTTGACGAGGACAACCCAAGCCAACAAATAAAATCCTCGCGCCGCTTGCTTTGATTCGCCCCGCAAGCTCCTCAATCTCCTGTTGTGTGAGTTGTCGGAACTGCGAAGGTTCCGATCCCGCCACTTTCAATGCTGGAAACTGCACCGCCAAATTGGCCATAAGTTTTTCGAGGGTCGGGGCGTTTGTTCCGAAAAAGAAGACTGGCAAACCTTCTTTGGAAGCCGCCTCGCACAACTTTAACATCAGGGTTGGGCCATAAACTCGATCGGGCAACTCACAGCCGTGAAGCCAATTTAGCCCCCATCGAACAGGCATCCCATCGGGTACTATCATGTCAAATTGATTTAGCCGATATCGGTGCTGTGAATCGAAAGCACCCGTCATCACGCCATGAACCGCCAAAGCAGTTGTCGTGAAGCTTTTGGACTGCCGCGCCGCCTGAATCAGTCGATCAACGGCCGCATCGTAATCCACCGCATCGATTTGAACTCCGAGGAGGCTTTTCTTGCCCAAATCAATCATCGTAAGCCAGTGACGAGAGTAGTGTGAAAAAACCGTTGCAGCGATCAATCCGAGCAAAAACATATAGCCGTCGATCGCAACGACGCTCGGCTCAAGGAGGTTTTCTATCTCCCAACCCACCCGCGCTCTCGCGAACCGCCAGACTCACATTGCCACGGAAACCAATCTCTAGTGTGGTAAGCCAAGTTGCAGATTCAATGGGATGGTGATGTTGTTATCCATCCCTTGTCGGAATATTGAAAGCGCTTCAACCGCACCATCGGATTAGTCGGCACAAAGAAACCCTACCACTTTCGCAATCTCGGGCCCCCGGACTCGTTTCAAGGGTTTCGGCGTGACTACCCAAGTTTTCTCGCAGATTCAAATAGCCACCTCAAAACCCAGACTTTTTGACAGGCCTTGCCCAATTCACCATGAAACTGCATTCACAAGTCCTACGGCGACAACAACTTGCGGACAATAACGCGATAACGGCACGGAACTTGCTCATGCGGGCTCCCTCCTGCCGAAGACTGCCATTTACGGTTTATATGTTTTTGGGCGGGGGTGAATAACGACGGAAACGGGTGCGGAACCCTGCACCTTAGTCACAGATAGATAGATTTACGTTCGTTGGTGATAACCGACTCATTGCAAGGAGTTCAACGTGGCAAAACAGATGGTTTTTGATGATGAAGCGAGGCAGCCATTGCTGACCGGCGTTTCAAAGCTCGCGAGAGCGGTTCGCAGCACTTTAGGTCCTCGGGGACGCAATGCTGTTCTCGACAAAGGCTGGGGATCGCCAAAGATCACCAAGGACGGTGTTACAGTTGCGGAAGAAATCGAGCTAGACGATCCGTTTGAAAATCTTGGCGCTCAATTGGTCAAGGAAGCGGCCAGCAAGACCAACGACGTCGCAGGTGACGGCACAACCACAGCGACCGTCTTGGCGGAAGCGATCTTCCGTGAAGGACTCAAGATGATTGCCTCGGGTGCAGACCCAATGGCATTATCTCGAGGCATCGCGAAGGCTGTCGAAGCGGTTAAGTCGGAAATCGACAAAGTTGCAATTCCGATCGATGCCAAGAGCAAAAAAGAAATCAAACAAGTTGCCACCATCGCCGGTAACAACGATCCCGCGATTGGTGATGTCTTGGCTGAGGCATTCTTGCGAGTTGGCAAGGATGGCGTGATTGCCGTTGAAGAAGGTCGCGGAAGCGAAACAACCGTCGAAGTCGTCGAAGGCATGCAATTTGACCGCGGCTTCTTGTCACCTCACTTTGTGACAAACCAAGATCAAGTTTCTGTAGAATTGGATGATTGCTACATCCTGATTCATGAAGAGAAGATCAGCAACAACAAGAAGTTGATTCCTTTGCTGGAAGCGATCAGCAAGGCGAAGAAGCCTCTTCTAATTCTAGCAGAAGATATCGATGGAGACGCATTAGCAACGCTCGTTATCAACAAGATGCGAGGCATCTTGAGCGTTGTCGCCGTCAAGGCACCTGGATACGGCGACCGCCGCAAGGCTATCCTTGGAGACATCGCAGCCCTAACCAATGCAAAGGCTATTTTCAAGGATCTTGGCATCGATCTCGAATCCGTCAAGTTGAGCGACTTGGGACGCTGCAAAAAGCTTCATATTACCAGCGAAAACACCGTCATTATCGGGGGTGCTGGCAAGAAGGATGCAATCGAAGGACGCGTTGTTCAGATCCGTCGCGAAATCGAAAATACGGACAGCGATTACGATCGTGAAAAGCTTCAAGAACGATTGGCAAAGCTCGCCGGCGGCGTAGCTCAAATCAACGTTGGTGCCGCAACTGAAACCGAAATGAAGGAGCGGAAGGCCCTACTGGACGACGCAAAGGCAGCAACGCAAGCCGCCCTCGACGAAGGAATTGTTCCAGGCGGCGGAGTTGCCTTGATCCGATGTGAGCCAGCCCTGAAGAAACTCAAGCTGGAAGGTGACGAAGCTCTGGGAGTCAAGATTATTATGAACGTTCTTGATTACCCGCTTCGAGCGATCGCAAACAATGCTGGCTTGGATGGAGCTGTTGTTGTGAACCGCGTTCGCCAGCAAAAGGAAAAGACCGAAGGGTACGACGCCAATGCTGACAAGTATGTTGACATGATCAAGGCAGGAATTATCGATCCAGCCAAGGTCGTGAAGACAGCCCTGAGCAATGCCGCATCTGTCGCTTCGCTTCTGCTCACCACCGAATCTCTCATTGTAGAAATTCCAAAGGAAGAAGAACCTGCCGGCGGCGGACATGATCATGACCACGGCATGGGTGGCATGGGCGGTATGGGTGGCATGGGTGGCATGGGTGGCATGGGTGGCATGGGTGGCATGGGTGGCATGGGTGGCATGGGCGGAATGATGTAGCTCGCGATTTGCGAACCACCATCCATTGTCAATCAAGTAAATAAGTTTCAAACAAAACAATTAAATAAAACAAGGAATAATTTAACATGGCCAAAGTAAATCTACGTCCTCTTGATGACCGCGTCGTTGTTCAACCTTTGGAAGCTGAAGAAACCACTGCCGGTGGAATCGTTCTTCCTGACTCGGCTAAGGAAAAGCCACAACGAGGCAAGGTTGTCGCTGTCGGTCCAGGTAAACTGCTCGACAGTGGCGTTCGTGGTGCTCTGAGTGTTTCCGTTGGCGACGAAGTCATTTTCGGCAAGTACGGTGGAAGCGAAGTTGAAGTCGATGGTGTCGAATACAAGATTCTTCGCGAGAGCGACGTTCTTGCAAAATTGGCTTAATGCTAATCGACCCATTTCACTGTCGACCATTTCGTAGTCGACCCCTGACATCGCTTGGAAGCAAGCGATGGCCAACAATCGAACTTTATCCCATTAAAAACATAAGGACTGCTAAGCGTGGCGAAGCAACTACTATTTGATGAACAAGCCCGAGCAAGAATGCTCCAGGGTGTAGAAAAATTGGCAAACGCAGTTGCCGTGACGATGGGCCCCACTGGCCGCAACGTCATTATTGACAAGAGCTTTGGCGGCCCAACGGTTACCAAGGACGGCGTGACTGTCGCTAAGGAAATTGAACTGGAAGACCGCTTCGAAAACATGGGCGCCAAACTCGTGGTGGAAGTGGCTCAAAAGACAAGTGATTTGGCCGGTGACGGAACCACGACCGCGACTGTTCTTGCACGAGCGATCTTCAAGGAAGGTCTTCGCAACATTGCGGCTGGTAGCAATCCATCGGCAATACGACGTGGCATTGACAAGGCCGTAGAAGCCGCGTCGGTCAAGTTGCACGAAATGGCCAAGCCTGTTAGCAATCGTGATGAAGTTGCAAACGTCGGTGCAATTTCTGCAAACAACGACATGTCGATCGGCAAGCTTCTAGCTGAATCGCTAGAAAAGGTTGGCAAGGATGGCGTGATCACGGTGGAAGAAGGCAAGACTGCCGACACAACCGTTGAATACGTGGACGGGATGCAGTTCGACAAGGGATTTGTTTCCCCGTACTTCATCAACACTCCAGCCGACATGAGCTGCACCTACGACAATGCCTTAATTCTTCTTTATGAAAAGAAGATCAGCAACATCCGCGATTTGGTTCCTGTTCTCGAAAAGATCAGTGCCGCAAGTCAGCCATTGTTGATTATTTGTGAAGACGTCGACGCAGAAGCACTCACCCTACTTGTTGTGAACAAGTTGCGTGGCACATTGAACGTCTGTGCTGTGAAGGCTCCTGGATTCGGCGATCGCCGCAAGGCCATGATGGGCGACATCGCGACCTTGACCGGCGGAACTTTCATCAGCGACGATCTAGGATTGCAGCTTGAAAAAGTCTCGCTAGAGCACCTAGGACGTGCAAAGAAAGTGGTTGTCGATAAGAACAACACGACCATCGTAGAAGGTGGTGGGGACCGCAAGGGTGTGGAAGCCCGAGTCGCGCAGATCCGAGCTCAAATCGAGCAAACGGATAGCGAATACGACAAGGAAAAATTCCAAGAGCGTTTAGCAAAATTGGCTGGCGGCGTTGCTGTCATCAGCGTTGGCGCCGAGACCGAAGCTGATATGAAGCAGAAGAAGGCTCGGGTTGAAGATGCTTTACATGCTACGAGAGCTGCTGTCGAGGAAGGGATCCTTCCAGGCGGCGGTGTAGCTCTTCTGCGTTGCCGCGAAACAGTTGCTGCGGTTGCGAAGAGCCTTTCCGGTGACGAAAAGACCGGGGCCGAAATTATCTTGCGAGCTCTCGAAGCACCGCTTCGTCAAATTGCAGATAATGCAGGTATCGACGGTAGTGTTGTTGCTGACGAAGTTTCACAGAAGCCATTGAACATGGGCTACGACGCCAACAAAGGCGTTTATGTGGACATGCTCAAGTCCGGCATCATCGACCCAGTGAAGGTGGTTCGCACTGCCTTGACGAACGCAGCTAGCATCTCCGGCTTGCTGCTGACCACCGAGGCGTTGGTGACTACCTACGACAAGGACGATAAGAAAAAGCGTAAGGTTGAAGGCTCGGTCAATTAGTGACGGGCTCGATCAACTGATCTCGCGAATGCATTGGGGTCACTTGCGATGGTGTTTAACACCCCCGTAAGTGACCCTTTTTCAATAGTTAGACTTCTACTCACTTTTATTGGATGTCGGCGTGGCAACGAAAAAGGATTACTACGAGATTCTCGGTGTCAAGCAATCAGCGTCTCAGGATGACATTGCTAAAGCATATCGTAAGCTCGCCATCAAGTACCACCCAGATTCGAATCAAGGCGATACCGATGTCGTGCACAAATTCAAGGAAGCGTCCGAAGCTTACGAAGTCTTAAGCGATTCTCAGAAACGCGCGCGCTATGATCAATATGGTCATGCAGGTGTTGAAGCAGGAGGCGGTGGTGCTGGTTTCCGAGATGTCGGCGACATCTTTGAAGCCTTTGGCGACGTCTTCGGCGGAACAATCTTCGAGGACTTTTTTGGCGGTTCCGGTGGCGGGGGGCGAGGCCGAGGTCGCGTACGTCGAGGCGCCGACCTTCGATGCGATGTGACGCTTGAACTGGAAGAAGCCGCGCGAGGAGTCACCAAAACAGTCTCGCTGACTCGGCACGCAAGTTGCGAAACCTGTTCTGGCTCCGGCGCAGCGCCTGGTTCACAACCTGAAACATGCCGAAAATGCCAAGGTCGAGGGCAAGTCATTCAAGCTTCTGGAATTTTGCGAGTGCAGACAACTTGCCCGATTTGCCGCGGCAGCGGTAAAACCATAAGCCAACCCTGCAAAACTTGTGATGGCCAGGGTTTGAAACCACACGAAGTGAAATTGGAAGTCAAGATTCCACCCGGAGTGGATGATGGCATGCGAGTGCGATTGCCCGGGGAAGGGCAACCGAGTCCAGATGGTGGACCGCGAGGCGATGCGTATTGCTTCATTCACTTGAAGCAGCATTCGATCTTTCATCGCGATGGCCATAACTTGGTTTTCCAATTGCCCATTTCATTTAGCCAAGCCGCTCTCGGTACTAGCGTCGAAGTCCCAACACTGGACGGCAAACGCATGCTAGAAATTGCCAATGGAACTCAAAGCGGAACCGTCTTTCGATTGCGAGGTATGGGAATGCCCGATCCGCATACGGGCGCTCGCGGAGATTTGCTGGTAGAGACTATCATCGAAGTGCCAAAGAAATTCTCCAAACGGCAACAAGAACTACTTCGCGAATTAGCCGAACATGACGACAAGGAAATCACGCCGGAACGCAAAGGATTCATGGACCGAATCATGGCCTATTTCCAAGGGGACGTACCCACCCAGACCCAAGGGCGAACATGACTTTAAAGTCAGCGATACCAATCTGTTTTTTACTTTTGGACTCCTATAGAAATCATGTCAAACGAATCTACTCCTAATCAAAACGAATCCTCAGCAAGCGACTCTATCTTCGAAACTCTTGAAAGCAATGTCTTTGACGGCGCTGGCGATGAATCGCCGGAACAGGTGGTTGATCTTTTGGAACAGCAGTTGGCAGATCTGAAGGACCGCGAACTCAAGGCACAAGCTGAACTTGAGAACTTTCGCAAGCGACTTTTGCGAGATACCGAACAGCAACTGAAGTACGCTCTGCTTCCATTGGTTCGGGATTTGGTCGAAGTCGTCGACAACCTAAACCGAGCGTCCGATGCGGCTACGAACAGCGGTAGCACGGATGGTTTG
>Ga0247834_1006244_pt1 | contig 13501 bp, 10 predicted proteins | sample LaCruzMarch2015__8_FD_187118 | JGI IMG/M metagenome (GOLD analysis project Ga0247834, IMG submission 187118) | Freshwater microbial communities from meromictic Lake La Cruz, Castile-La Mancha, Spain - LaCruzMarch2015_12m | ecosystem: Environmental > Aquatic > Freshwater > Lake | place: Spain... | reverse complement strand
TTATTTTTCCATTGGTATACCATTTCCTGCGTCTTAACGTTTCTGCCATTTTCAGATATCTACCATCATCAGGCCTACCTAAATTTGCCTGTCTGATTTTTTCAGCGTGTTCTGCTGTTTTACTACCTTTGTAATTTTTCCGTTGTTCAGGAGTTCGGATTTTTCCTTTATTGCCATGGCTTATTTTGCGTTTTGTTTCATCTGAATGTTTCCAACCGGTATGACATGCCCACTGATTGATTTTTATATTATCTAAAATTCCGCCATCAATTTTCCTGCCATATTTGGTAATAAGGTGTTTTTCTAAATTTTTAGCTTCATCGTTTGAAAGATTGTCCTTGACAATCACCCTTCTTTCAATTGGTGGCAATGTTGTTTTTGTATGAGGACGATGTATACGCCGGCCAGATCCCTTGCCAATATAATAAGGCAAACCAGATTCAGTCAGATATTGATAAACATAAAATGACATAGCAGTTTATTTACCGCTAGTTGTTGGATGCTTGAAGTATCTTCGTGCTGATAGTGGTCTGATCACGCATGATAGCCACGAGATTTTCCAGGGCCATGAGTTGGGCACCCATCATACCCATCTGGTCTTTGAGATTTGAAGCCAATTCGGGCATGACCACGGGAATGGTCTTGCCATCAGGCAAGGGTATCACTGCCTCGGTGCCATGCAACGTGGCCGCATAGCCAGATTTGGGTCCAGCAAACACACCACCGTCGCGGGCGAACACTGACATAAACTCATCACGGCCCACCAGGCTTTTGTTGGATCCTGTGCCGGCATAATAGCTCCTGCCCGATGCCGTGGGCAGGCTGGCCCATTCTTTGGCCAGGCTGTCAGCGAATGCATCTGCTGGTATTTTACCTGCTTTGTACTGGTCAAGCCCGCGACCCTGCATCAGGGCCGTGGCCAATTTGTCTTGTGTTGATGCGTTGAATTTGTCATCCGGGCTGACCACGCCGCGTTTCAGCAGACCTTGCAGGGTGCCTTGGATGATTTGGTATTTGCCCACTGCCGTGGATTCGTGCCCTCGTGAACGCATGCCAGACTGATAATCCAAGACCTGGCCCACGGTCATTTCTGTGAGTTCGGGCAGGCTCTTGCCGCCTACCAAGATGTTGTAGTCCCCGCGTCCTTCGATCTTGCCGATGAAGTTGAGCAGTTTGCCTTCTACTCCGCTGGCTGGTTCCGAGGTCGGTCCTGTGGCTCCTAACCCAAGGCCCTGCAGTCCCATGCCAAGAGTACGCAAAAATCCCACACCACCTCCACCGGCAGCATCTTTCACTCCAGCGAGACCACCGCCAGTAGGAGCACCGCCTCCTCCGCCACCTTTGGCAGCGGCACCTCCAGCAGCAGCCCCGCCCCCAGCCGCAGCCCCGCCTCCGCCTCCACCACTATATCCCCCGGCGACTTTGCCTCCGAGGCCAGTGACCACTGTATTTGTGACTTTGGCCAAACCGGTCATGGCTGCAGTAACTGGATTAATTCCGGCCTTGACAAGATTCTGGAGAGCATCTTTTGACTCTAACTGAGTACGACGCAGATTAGTTTGATCTGCTGTTGCTTTATCACCCAGCCCTTCTTCCTGTTTCAAACGATCAGCTTGTATTTCCTTGACTCTTTTTTCAAAATCTTGCTGGGTCATGCCAGCCGCTTTCAACGATTCATAGAAGTTGCCAAATGCATCACCATAGCCGCCAACTTCTGCCAATGATCCCATGGATTCAGTGGTGTTTTTGGCTGCTTGATTGAGTTCATTGAAACCGGAACCCAGGCCGCGAGTCATGGCCTGCGGAACATCAGCCATGCCAGCACGCAGAGCCTTGGCTGCTGCCTCGGTGTTGACATATCCGGCTGCAAGATCTTTGAGTCCTTCTGACAGTTCAGGAAAACGTTCGGATGCCGCGGCCATGTTTAACTCGAGATTCCTGGCAGCATCATCACCTTGTTCTCTACGGACTTTTTCAATGGCCGCACGGAATCTTTCGTTGCGGCGATTGTTTTCCATCTGTGCTTCAAGTTCGGCTTTTTGGATACCAGTGAGTTTGGTCAGTGCATCCATTTCTTTGAGATACGCCACTGCACCATCTCGCAACTGCTGATTGGTCATGTTTTGAGCACGTCCCAATTGCACCTGTTGCTTGACATAACTTGCCACGCCTTCGTTGATGCTTTCTATAGACATGCCCATGTTCATGAGTTGCCGACCAGTGTCGCCTCTCACTATGGAACTTGAAAAATCTACAAAGTTCTTGCGACCCTCGATGGCTGATCCTGACAGCATGGCAAGATCTTTGCTGGCATTGGTCATTACCCTTGCAAATGCATCCAGTCCAATCTGCTCAAGACCAAATCCTAACTGTTGGCTGGCTGCAGCCAGACCCATCATGCCATCGCTGGCTGCCACTCCTGTCTTGCTGAGATTTTGGTAGCTCTTGTACAGGTTGTCCGACATCTTGTTGACTTCGCTGACATAACCACCAATGGCCTTGACCAATACTCCAAAAAATTTGGCAACCAAGTTGCCCTTCAGCAAGAAGTCGCCAAAGGTGTCTGTGCCGGATTTTATGGTATCGTTAAAGACCGATGCACCCTGCTCGCCTTCGTAGAGTTTTTTGCTGAGACTTAAGGCATGTTTGGTCAGCGAGCCCAAGGCCGAGCCCATGTTGGACAAGGCTCTATTGGCCAAACTGGCATCCTTGGCCAGCTTCTGCATTTCGTCGTCAGTGAGCTTGACACCACTCTGGAATTTTTCAAACAGTCGTTGTAGTTCTTGCTCGTCCATGCTTTTCCTAGGGGCGGATTTCGTGACCTATAAGTACAGTATCTATTTACCTGGTGGAAAAATGCCCAAAACCAACAATCCGCTGGCCCAGTTCTTCCGGCAGCCAGCCATCTACATACGCCTGCCCAGTGGTGGTCATGGTTGGCCTGCAGGTACACTGAACCTACCGCCCAACGGTGAACTGCCAGTGTTGCCCATGACTGCCATCGACGAAATCACTTATCGCACCCCTGATGCCTTGTTCAATGGCGAAGCCGTGGTGTCAGTGATACAGAGCTGTGTGCCCAACATCCGTGATGCCTGGGCTGTGCCTGTCACCGATCTTGACTCCATCTTGGTGGCCATACGCATCGCCAGTTACGGACATGCCATGGAGATCGACACTGCCTGTCCGGCCTGCAAGGAAGAAGCCTTGTTTGGCCTGGATCTCCGCACAGTGATGGATCGGCTGAAATCCGCGGACTACAGCAAGGAACTCGCTGTGGGCGATCTCACATTTTATTTCCGACCTTTGGATTATCGCCAGATCACAGACAACAGCCTGGTGCAGTTTGAGCAGCAGAAAAGCATGCAGATGGTCAGTGACGCTGATGTCAGCCAGCAGGACAAAGTAAGCCAACTCAATCGCATGATGCGGCAGTTGATAGATGCCACCGTGATAGTGCTGGCTCAAAGCGTCATGGAGATCCGCAGCCGCGATGCACACATCACTGAATTTGAGCACATCCTGGAATACATGAACAACTGCGATCGAAGTGTGTTTGCACAGATCAAAGATCATGCAGTGGCACTGAGAGAAGCCAGCGAGCTCAAACCACTAAACATCACCTGCCCCAGCTGCCAGCACAAGTATGAACAGGCCTTTACCATGGACACAGCACGTTTTTTCGAGTCCGCCTCCTGACCTCGGACTCTGATCGCATTACCCAGATCGTGGATGGCATGGAAAAAGATTGTGGTACCATCAGAGATGAAGCACTGAAAATGTGCTGGTACATGCGAGGTGGATTGACCTATGTTGAAGCTATGAATCTCAGTCACGGTGAACGAGAGATCATCGGGCGGCTGATCAAAGAAAATCTTGAAACAACCAAAAAATCCGGAATGCCTTTCTTTTAAATGAATTTTGAACAAGCACAGTTGGACATCTTGGCCTGGATCACCGGCTTCGTGGAACGCCCGCATCCTGCACTGTTGGGCTGGGCTCCGTGCCCCTACGCACGTCGTGCTAGACTGGAAGGCAAGTTTGAGATCAGACCCGGACACATAGATCCCTACACAGACCTACAGCACATCAACATTGGAGAACTAGACGTGGTGGCCTTGGTCTATGATCCCACAGAGTTTGAACCCGAGCAGTTCAATCAGCAGATCACTGCTGTGAATCAAGGATTCCTGCGAGCCAGAGATCTCTTGGCCTTGGCCGATCATCCTGACTCACCTGAAGTGGTGCAGGGCGTGACCATGAACCAAGGCACCTGGGCCATAGCCTTCGTGCAGCCCTTGGCTAAACTCAATGCCCATGCCCGCATGGTAGCAGAAAAAGGCTACTACAAGGACTGGCCCGAGGACTATCTCCGTGTGTTGTTTGAGGGTCGAGAGGATCCCAGATCATGACTTACGAATTTGCACGCATTGATCTTGCTTGTACCACATACACAGAATCGGTTGAATGGGGTTATCTCAGCAAGAGCGATTACATGATCGAAAAGTGCCAGGCGATATATCATGCCTATTGTGCTTACAAGCGATTTGCATCAGTGATGCCCATGTTTCCTGCTCGACTCCGTGACCCCATGGCCGATGTGCTGGGCTATTATTCAGGCGGCAATCTAGTGGCCTTCAGTCTGATCCGTAGATTTGATGACCACAACGCCCTGTGCGATCAGTTTGCCTGGACCTATCATGAGCCCCGACTGAGACTGGGCATCGAAACCATGAAAACAGAGTGTGCCATATATCGTGATCGAGGATTCCGCTATCTCTACCTCGAGCAGGCACATCTCTACAAAAAAGAGATAGAGGGATTTGAAATCTTAGGAGCCATCATATAATGGACTTGTATACTATCTGGGCAAACAAAGAGGGCGACATCACGGATCTCGAATGGGTCACAGGAATGCGAAGTTTCTTTGATCACTTGAAGTCTGAGGGCAAACTGGAATCCTATCGCATCACTCGCTGCAAGATGGGATTCCGAAGCATCGCAGACATGCCGGAATGGATGATCATCATGGAGTTTACGGACATGGCACAGATGGACTCGGCGTTCCGTCGTGTGGCACCATTGCAAGGTGAACTAGAGTCCAAACATAAGAGCTTCAATCAGTTTGTCGCGGGCGACATACAACACGCACTGTTCCGTGATTGGCCTGATCAGTTCTGAGATCTCTTGCGAGATCTGTTCATTTCGCTGTGCTCATGAACTAGTTTTAACACAAACGAACGAAGTGAGTTATTCAGTATCATCCAGATGCGATAGTCACACTTGGCCCAACTACGGGCCAAGAAAGATCTGTGCATCATCCGAGTGCTACAGTCACACAGCGTTAGAACTATGATTGGTTTAATCAATCGCGTAGGCGGTTGTCCGGTACCTACTCGTTCCGTCTTATCACAACGGCAACACACGATCTGTACGCTATCACACATCGAGTGCCTGGGGCTTTTCTCCCCTCTTTTTGCCTTTCGTCTTTTTCCAACAACCAAACGTCGGGTCTTAGAGACGTCATCATCCTTGCGGGTAGTGGTTGAGTGCCCATGGGTACGATGGGGCTTCCGTCGCTGTGATCCGTGATCCAGGTCTAGAGCACACGATGTTGGCCTGTGCTAGCCGTTGATACCTAGTTTGCCTTTGATGTGCGATCCATGTACTCGAACTTGTATGTGACCATTGTAGTATTCGTCTGATTCAAGTACCCTGCGGGAAAACTGTTCGCGAGCCTCTATATAACTGCATTCAGCCCGGCTGCGGCAGTAGTATAATATTTCACGTGAGAAATTTTCTGTGCCTAGCAGTTCAACATCTCGAGATAACTCCGGAGAACTGCCATAATATGTCTGCCAATCTGAATCTATGGTGCCGCGTATTTTCTTGCGTTTCTTTTTGCCGTTTTTGAGTTTTACTGTTTTGTATGTTGTCTTTTTAAATTTGCTGAGTTTTTTGCCAATGTACATCCTACCGGTGAGTTTATTGGTTATGACATAAACAAAACCGGCATATTCTTCGGGTATTTCCGTGATTTCTTGTGATTCGTATAACCATGTCATTGATCATGTAGTTACCTTGGACATCAGTTCAATTCAACATTTCGTTGCCATTGATTGGTAAAATTGGTACCTGACTTTTGGTATGAACAAGTGCGATGGCATATGGGTTCTGGGTTTGAGGTTTGCCAAGACTGTTGTATCATATCAAAATTCGCTGGATCATTATGGCCTAACCAACAGCAAGGATGTAATCTTCCTTGAGCATCAATGTAGGTGCTTTTTTCCAGTAAAGCATGACAATGTATTTTACCCATCTCAACATTCGGTGCATGCCATTGCAGTGGATAGGCCAACCCGTTGGCTAATTGACGTTTGCTTACCTTGGCTCGGAACCAAGAAAAACCCATGTCTCGTGCCAGTCGTTCGCAGTTGTCTACTTGATGTTCGTTGTGTTGATATACCAACATGTCCCAGTGTGCAGACGCACCTGTGCTGACATAGGATCTAATATTTTCCATTAATTTATTCCAGTCCACTCCGCGTCGATAGATGTGATTGGTATCTTCAAGACCATCGATGCTGAATACCACATAGTCGCGTTGGCGGTGGAATATTTCACCTAGGGTTTGCCACCATGCGGTGTTCTGTATAGCACCATTGCTGTTCATACCTAGCACAATTTCGGGATGTATACTGCGGAAATAACGATAGATCTCTAGGGTATGTCGACCTGCTGCAGGATCACCATAGTTGCCACACATGAACATCTTGTCTAGTTGCTGTATGGATTCACAATCTATGTGACTGAGTATCTGATTGACGGTGAGATGGTGCTTTTGTGATTTATCAAATCTCGCATCGGTTTCTCGAGCACACAGTGGGCAAGAAGCCTGACATACATCCGTGGGCTCTAGATGCAATACCCGGATTTCACGCAACATCGACATCGGTGTTGTAGGACGTGAATCCATTTTCTTTCACGACCCGCAGTATGTTTTCCACCCTGCCAGCTAGTTCATCTCTATGGCTTACGAGCCAGATGCTCTTGTGCCGCTCTCGGCTCATTTTTTTCAGCAAGGCCAGACTGTTCTCCACACCTTGTGTATCCATGCCGGAATCTACCAATTCGTCAATGAACAGCACATTGATGGGATGATACAGGCTTTCCCACACATCTCGGAAGGCCCAACTCATACTCAAGATTAATCTGTTGCGTTCACCGCGTGAGAGATTGTCAAAATCTAAGTCACGACCCAGTTCCGTGATCTCCACAGTCAAATCGTTTTGGAATATGACCTGGTGCGGTAAACCAATGCGATCCAAGTAGTGAGTGAGCCGATTGTTGAGATAAGATAAGTTCTGTTCAATGATCTTTTTGCGTATGAACGAATCTTTGTTGGTGAGCAACTTCAGCAAGAAGTCCTGATGTTCTTGCAGTCGGGTTAGTTCGTTTAACTCATCATAACTCACTGTCTGCAGGGCCTGCCCCTGCATGTCGGTGATTTGTTCACCGTAGGTGTCGGTTTCAGCGGATCTATGCTCGAGATCTCGACGTAGGCCATCCACACTGTTCTTGTGGCCCAAGGCCTGTTCGAGATCGTCGTAGAACACCGTGGGTGCTGTGCCCAGTTCGCCAAGATCATCCAGTTCGTTCACATGCTCGGTTCGCTGTGTGTCATTGGCAAGATACTGTAGACCAATCTCTTCCAAGGCGGCCTGTTTGTTTTTTCGGATCTCATCCTGCTTGGTATCGTGTATGTTCTGACCACAGGCATAGCATTGATGGTCATCCAAGGCTGCCAGTTCTCGTCGGATCTTGTCCTGCTCCTTGGCAATCTTGGCCTGCTCGGCGTCAATCTGCCGGATGTATCGATTGTGCTCGTCCATGGTTTTCTTGCGGGCATGATAGGTGTCGAGATCTCGATGTGCCTGTATCTCGGCATCGATGTCGATGTGTTCCAGGGCCGCGATGGCCTGCTGCAACTTGTCGCAGTCATCTCGCTGTTTAGCTAGCCACAGAGTCTGCCGTTTCTTTAGGCTTTCGATCTGTTCTTCTATGCGACGATTGGCTTCTTGCACTGCACGTATTCGCATCTCTTCTGCAGTGATCGATTCCTTGGTCACGCGGTTGAGTTCTTTGATGCGTTCCGCACGCTCGCTCAGCAAGGTGATGCCCAGCAACTGTTCGATGATGATCCGCTGGTCAGTGGCCTTGAGGCTGAGGAAAGGTTCGGTGTAGGTGTTTAAGGCCAACACATGCCGGAACATATCGTGTGTCATGCCCAGTACGGACTCTATGGCCTGCTGTGTTTCTCTGCTGTCACCCTGTGCATTGTCATCGGCAGCCTGTTCTTCGGCATTGACATAGAACTTCAGCACATTGGGCTTGCGGCCGCGTTCCACACGATAGTCAAGCCCTCCAATTGAAAAGTCAAGGCTGACCAACATGTTCTTGCCATTGGTCTTGTTCACGAGATTGTCTCGGCGAATGTTGGTAAGAGCCTGCCCATACAGGGCATAACTCAACGCATTGATTATGGTGGTCTTGCCTGTGCCATTACGACTGCCGTCGCCACCGAGGTCGAGATTTTCACCCAGGACCAGAGTAAGGTCACGACGATCAAAGTTGATGGCCTGCGTGGCGTTGCCCACGCTCATGAAATTCTTAACAGTTAGATCTCGTATGTTGATCATAGGGCCTGATATATCTGTAGTAGCAGTTTGGGATCGTAGAACTCGCTTTCGATCTTGATGATCTGATCAGTGACGATCTGATCCACAGATTCAAATCGCACATCACCGGGTGAGAGATCTTCTTCCAGGGCCGTGCGTTTGTTGGGCATGAGGGCCATCTCACGCAGGCCATACTTACCTATGAAGTTTTCCTTGATGTAGTTGGCTTCTTCGTAGGATATCTCTATGTCTAGTTGCACACGCACATGCTGATTGGGTCTGAGTATCTCGTCGGCATGATCTATAACATGGCTAAGGTCCCACACATTGTACAAGGGCTGTTCGGGCCATGCATGATATTCCGGATCTTTGCCCCATTCCAGAATCATCATGCCTCGATTGGCATCACCGGCATCGGCGAAGTTATGCGGAAACGCATTGCCGATGTAGTTGATGTTGCGTTTGTTCTGCCGCAAGTGGAAGTGGCCGGAAAACACTTGATCATAGTGACCGAAGTGTTCCACAGAAATCTCACCGTGATCGGGCATCTCTACCATGGCGTTCATCTTGAAGTGCGGCAGCTCAAAATGTCCAAACATGTATTTGGCACTCATTTTTTGTATGCGTCGATGATCATCGCCCACCAGCCATGGAGCTATGACCACATCATCTTGTTGGAACCAGTCGTTGACGATGATGATGTTGGGTATGTGCCGGGCCCATTCTGTTGAGTAGATATCACGCCGGTCTCTGTAGTACAGATCGTGATTGCCCGGAATGAAATAGAATCGTTCAAATGCCGCACTGAGCTTTTCCAAGGCACGCAGACTGTACTGCAGGGTCTGCATGTTGATCGAAGCTCGATGATGGCTCCAATCGCCCAGGAACATACCGGTTTCGCAGCCCTTCTCCTGAGCAGTGGTGATGAACCAGTCAACAAACTTTTCGCAGTCCTGGTTGTGTAACAGGCTATTGCTCTTCAGTCCAAAGTGGATGTCGGTCATCGCAGCGACCTTACGGAATAAATTGGTCATTGAACGAGTATACTAGTCTTCTGAAGGAATAGCAACCACCGAAGTCGTGGCCGTGGTTCCGGACTGCGAATACTGCCGCGTCCATGACGGATTCAAACCATTCATCTCCAGGATGTCATCTCGGATGTTTTGGTTTTTCTTTTCTATGTTGAGCACTCTGGTGAACGAATTGGTTATGGCTGCTGTGTAGTAGGCAAAAGGATTGCTTGATTTTGATTCGTCAAACTGCAGGCCTATCTGGCTCAATTGTAAAAGTGCTTGGCCACGCATTTCTTCGTTGTAGGTATTGCCCGTGAGATACACCTTGCCGTTGCGGCGTGCCATGAAGCAACCATGCAGGGTCTCCGGACACCATACTGGACCTTGATAGGCCTCGGTGGGTTGATTGGGATGCGTGAGTTTGCCCACCCCCACGTGCTGTCGGCCGTTGTCATGACCGCCGTGCTGATCCATGGATTCCATCTTGGTGGTATGCCGGGCGAAACGATGCACGGTGTAGTAGGCCACAGGCTTGCCAAAGCTGCGATGGGTGCCATGATGGGCATTGGTTTTGTGCCCGGACATGGCACACAGGGCCTGGAATAGATCTGTATGCACAGGATCTTTTTGCACATAACTCCAGCCCGATCCGCGACGCCAACCATCGCCATCGATCATGGTCTGGATCAAAATCTCTCTCTGATCCGCGGTGAGATCCAGGATCAAACCCATGGTGAGATTTTTCTCCGGCAGGATCTCTGCGATCCTGCGGCTGGCCGGTCGGTCCAGGCGGAAACAGATGTTGCCTCGCCGCAGAGATTCAGCGAAACCAAATCTCAGATCTTGCAGGCATCTGCGTATGCGATCGGCCTTGGCTCCGGGATTCTGGTAGATGCTGACAGTGTGTTTTTTGGGCTGATAGTTGCCCTCGGTCACTACCCAACCCAGCAGTTCCACCATGGCGTTTGGATAGCGGGCGTCATGCTTGGTGGGCACGCCGTCGGCCATCATGATGATGCGATCGGTCTGCAGCAGGTATTCCACCGGAACTAGGCCACGTGCAGTGACCATCCTGTGCCCGGGAGTGATCAGGGCATCCACACCGCGATTGGTCAAGCGATGCATGGCTCCGTGATAATGGCTGCGATACACAGATTTGATGTCGGACCAGCACAGGGTGGCTCCGTCGTAGGACAAGATGCGATCATCAGTGGTGATGTCCGCACCAGATACCCAGCCGCGGTCAGTGAGTGCCTGGGTGTGTTCGTCCACGCAGTAGCCACGCCAGTTTGATCTAGTGGCATAGCGTTCACACAGTTTCATGAACATCATGGCCAGTTTGCGGGTCATGGTGCCGTGATCTCGGCTGTAGGATCCTGTGTCCACGTCTCCGGACCAGTGGCTGCGGCCCACCAGATAAGGCACGCGATGGTCGGTCACACGGTAGTGGAAAAACGGGGGAAAATTCACTCGCACATGCACCGGATCCAGGATGGGCTCATCCACGAGATCTGCTAGCGGATCTTCTGGCGGCAGTTCTTCAAAGCCCAGGATGTCTTCGATGCTTTTCTTTTTCTTGGCCACGGCCTTGGGCACTTTCTTGGCGGCCATGGGTATGTGTTCCCAGGTCATGATGCGGAACACCAGATCCGTGCAGGGTATCTTCTTTTCGTTGACCTCGGTGCCGGTTTCTCGGGCAAGACGGGCAGCACGATTCCTGCGGGCTTCGGCTATGGTCCTTTGGTTGATTTTGCTTACTGAAGGCAAGATTATGTCGTATTGATGATCCGTCGCAGGATCACGGAAACTGCAGTAGGTGTTCTTGCTGAGGTGTATTTCTTTCAGTAAATCTCGGTTGTTGAGATAGTTGACTTTGGGGGGAGGCTTCAACGGCAGTGTAGTTGACAACATGATTCTCCTAGAATGTATTTATTATATAGGATTTGACAATGTTGTCAAATCTTTGACACCATTAAATTTGCCGTTTTTGATCTCGGTAAATATGAGACTAGGATCCCAACTCAACATGCCACAGATACAGATCAACGGTGAACTACGAGAAGTAAGCCAAGCAGAATACGATGCATTGACCACCAACGGCCAGGCCTCTACGCCTGCTGCAGGATCCTACGAACAATATGCCGCGGCCCGGGCCAAAGAACAGGCCGTGATCAAATTATCCGATGCTGATGCCAATTTTGAAACCGGCACCAATGTCAGCCCGGAATTCCGCCAAGAACTCACCAACATCCGCACCGGTGCTGATGCTGCTGCTGGTGGAAACAAAGATGCCTATGCTGCTCGCTATGCCCAAGAACAGCAGGATCTATACACCAACGCACCCACCAGCCAACAAGCACTGAGAGAAGAACTTTCTGCACCTCCTCCCACCACTGCTCCAGGCACCGTGGGCGTGGCAGTACCACAACAGCAGGGCACAGATGGCCAGGTCATTGGCACCTTGAACACCACCATACCGGGCGTGGGCCAGCCCACGGGCCCCATAGTCAGCGAGCCCGTGAAAGGACTCACTGCAGGTGGGCTGACTTCAGGTGCTCCCGCAGCTGGTGTGGAATCCGCACCCTCGTATCCCACGGAAGATCCGCAGATACCCACACCGTCCACCGAAGGTGCTGGTACTTTTGAATTACCACCTCCACCGCCGGATGCGGCGTTCCGTGCAGAGCAGGCTCAGCAAGAAAATCGCTGGATCCAGGCCGCAGCTACCAACCCCGAAAACATCAATGACAACGGATCAGTCACAGTGGATCTTGGTGATGGTCGCCGAGAAATTATTAATAGAGATGGCAGTTATGAAATTTCCGGAGCAGATGGCACCTTTAGATTTGATGCGGCCGGGCAACAAACATCTTATACCACGCCCACTATCAACGGCGTCAGTGTGACCTCCACCACTGATGGCGTGCAAGTCACCAATATAACACAGGGTCCTCTGACCACTTCGACTATAACCAAAGATGGTGAGCCCATCAGCACCACAGTATCTGTAGATACAGGTGCGGCACGATTGACGCAGATCGAAACCGTGGGCGGGCAGCCCGTGGGCATCATCGATGTGGCCACAGGCAGCGAGATCGAAAGAACCGTGATAGTTGGCGACGAAATCACCCAGGAACAGATCCAACTGCGTGACAAACAAGTGGCCACTGCAGATGCGGCAGCCATCGCTGAAAACAATCGCTTACGAGAAGAACTCATCGCGGCCAAAGAACAGACCGCCGCGGGAATACCGCTGAGCGACACACAGGTTGCTGCTTTGGAAGAACAGGCCCAGGTCACTGCTGCCGCTGATGCTGAGTTGGTAGCTGCCGAACAGGCCTTGGCCGAAGTGGATCCTACTCGGGTGCCAGCCGGCGAAGATCCACAGGTGGACGCATTCGTAGATCCTGTGACCGATCCTGTGCCCAGCCTGGACACAGTGGAAGCAGTGCCCGAAAATGTTGATACCGCCGCCGATCCAGAAGTGCCACCGGGCATCAGCACCGAACAGATACAGAGCAATCAAGAAGCCTTTGCCGAGGCACAGGCCACGGGACGAGAAAATCCCGACGGATCAGTGACCACGGTAGACGACACTGGTGTGCAGACCACGCTGTTTCCTGACGGTGCCAAAACAGTCAGCGATGCCAGTGGTACCACCACTTTCAATGCCGAAGGTCAAGCCACCAGCCACACTTCACCCACCGTGAATGGATTCAGTGAAACCACATTCGCTGATGGTTCGCAGACCCTGAATAAGACTATTCCTTTGGCCGACACTCCGGATGCCGGGGCATTGACCATCAGCCA
>Ga0247834_1006223_pt1 | contig 13552 bp, 12 predicted proteins | sample LaCruzMarch2015__8_FD_187118 | JGI IMG/M metagenome (GOLD analysis project Ga0247834, IMG submission 187118) | Freshwater microbial communities from meromictic Lake La Cruz, Castile-La Mancha, Spain - LaCruzMarch2015_12m | ecosystem: Environmental > Aquatic > Freshwater > Lake | place: Spain... | reverse complement strand
CCTCACCATTTAAGGGTCTACCATCGTATCTTGGCATTGAGGATGGGTTAGGATTACCAAAGACTTCCTCGTTGCGACCCCTATCAAGCAACTCAAAGCCTTCTTTTAAGTTGCCATGTCTGAGTGCGTACCAGCCACGATTAAAGGCTGCTCGGTCATCGTGTGGTCTTGTTTCTAAAAGAATTCTGCACATAGATTCAGCAGCATCAAACTCACCACGCATGGCAGCTTCTACTTGGAAGTCTAGTATGTCTTTCTTAGGTTCTGTTTCACCCTTCCAAAACTTAGGAGCTTCAAATCTGTACTCAAACTCGCCTAAGACTTCTTTAGGGGATGTGCCTGTGTTCTTTAGTTTAGGCTTGATATCGTGTAGTCCAGCGATACCCCAAGCGTTCTCATCATCCTCTGCAACCGACTTACCATCAATATTATTAAAATCATGGGCAAATGATTGTAGATTCCAAAAGGTTTCTATCTTAGTAATAACTGCCTGTGGGTCAGACATTAACTCATCGTAATCAACAAACAGGATGTTCTCAGGATGTTCTGTATAGCCTTCGTGTAAAGAGGCATAAGAACTTTTAAGGTGTCCTATTAAGTGTCCATTACAAAACTCAGCAAGGTTCTCAGGTTTAGCAATCTTGGCAAAAGATGCAGCGCAAGTAGCCACATCCCTAACAGTCGCTACGATTCGCATTGGTGAGCCTAAGACTTCACCCATTGTTTTTTGAATCTGCGGTGCTACCCAACCCCTAGACTTATCAACAGTAATCTTGCCATCCTCACGCACAGGAATTAGCTTCCTAAGTGTTTCGTAAAGATGCTCGTTAGTCTGTTTCTGACCTTTAGTTGTTGGGTTGTTTTCCCATGCCTGACAGACCGAACCAAATATATCAATAAGCCCTGAAGTTGGCGTTACATGAATGTCGTTACGCTGGTTTAGCAACGCAGCCAAAACAGTAGAACCTGAACGGGGTAGTCCTGATAGAAAATACATCATGTTTGTATACATCCAGCCGTATTTGCATTACCTCTAGATGGTTGAAACCAACTAGTTAAAGCACCAACTTGGACAGGAGAAGAAAGTCTAATAGTATTGTTTTGACCTAATTGACCATAATTGTTCAAACCCCAAGACCATAAAGTACCATCAGTTTTTGTGCAATGGACAGACCTAAATGATAATGCTGGTGTTGCCCAATTAGTCAAAGCACCCACTTGTTTAGGTGAAGAATAACCAGTTGTGTTTCCTAAACCTAATTGCCCATAATTATTAATACCCCAAGACCAAAGAGTGCCGTCTGTTTTTGTACATAAACTAGAATAAGCCTGATAACCAGTAGAAGGTAACGCCCAAGCTGTTAATGCACCTACTTGTTTTGGTGAAGAATAAGAAGTTGTGTTTCCTAAACCTAATTGACCATTATTATTATAACCCCAAGCCCATAATGTTCCGTCAGTTTTAACACATAATGAATGTTTGGCTGATAATGCTGGTGTTGCCCAATTAGTCAAAGCACCAACTTGAACTGGAGAAGAACGATAGGTTGTATCTCCTAAACCTAATTGCCCAGCATCATTTTTACCCCAAGCAAAAAGTTTACCATCAGTATCGGTAGCTAAAACAGAACGATAACCTGATATTGCTTTATTCCAATTAGTTAAAGAACCTACTTGAACTGGAGATGACCGAGGATTTGTATTTCCTGAACCTAGTTGACCATTACCGTTAGTACCCCATGACCATAATGTTTTGTCAGTTTTAATACATAATGAAAAATTATTTCCAGCAGCTGGCTTTTCCCAATTAGTCAAAGCACCAATTTGTTTAGGTGAAGAATAATTAGTTAAGTTTCCTAATCCTAATCTTCCAGTACCATTACTACCCCATGTCCAAAGTTGTCCGTTGCCTTTAGTACAAAGAGTATGATAATTTGATGATAATGTTGCCCAATCTGTTAATGCACCAACTTGAACTGGAGATGACCGAGGATTTGTATCTCCTAAACCTAAAACACCAGAAATATTTTCACCCCACATAAATAATTTAAACTGGGCAGAAACAGCACTAGCTTTAGCAAACAGAAAATTACGAGAGCCGAACATTATCGAATCCCTTATGAAAGGTTTTGAATAGCACTACCATACCAATTAGTACCATCCGCTATAAAGCTAATAATATCTACTGCCGATGCTGTGGCTGTGATTGTAGGTGCAGTACCGCCTGACCATTTAACACCAGTAAAGGTAGCTGTAGTCATGCCTGATGCAGCTTGGGTAAGTTTTAAAATAAAAGATTTTCCAGCAGTTGCTGTAGGCATAGTAAAGGTACAAGGTGTTGATGCGGTCAATGTTGCGGTCTGAACTGTACCATTGGTTAAAACTAGGGTATGCGATGCACCGACTGTACCAATAGCTACTACTGATTCTGTGTAGTTAGTAATGGTAGGGTTTGTTAATGTAGCCGAGCCATTAAAGCTGGTTGCGCTTAAAACGCCGGTTGAGGGGTTAAATTGCAGTTTGGTTGATGACACATTACCGGTTGTAATATTGCCAGTTGTCGCATCGGTAAAGGTTAAATATCGGGTTGCGTTGGTGGTTGTATCGTCCGCGATAGCCAAGCCGTTTGCGTTGGCCTGCCAGGTTGGGGCAGATGCGCCATTGGAAGTCAATACATATCCAGCGGAACCAGTTGAGCCAGCAAGTGCTAGGGTGCTAGTAATGTCTAAAGTTGTTACTTTAGCAGCTGCTGCAGTTGTAGCGCCAATGGTCATGTTGTTTATTGTTCCAACACTCGTTGGTGCAATTTCTAAGGACCCTGAGCCAGTAGGTTTTATGTGGACATGACCAGTACCTGTAGGACTAATGTCAATTTGTGCGTTTGTACCGTTTAAATTAGTAGAAACATTAATTGACACATTATCGCCACCACCCGCGCCCATACCAATTTGGGTTGTTCCAACCGAATTTCTAAGGGCTAAACCGCCTGAATTAGTAGCTTGAACAATAGGCGTTGTTACGCTTGTTGAGCCAGATAGTGTAGTAAAAGCGCCAGTATTTGCGGTTGTATTTCCAATAGTTGGGGGCGCAGATAAGTCTAATGTGCCACCTAAAGTAACTGTGCCGGAGCCAGTAATTGGACCGCCAGTAAGGGTCAATCCGTTAACAGTTCCGGCAGTAGAAATCGAGGTAACCGTACCCGTAGTTGGTGTTGCGTATGTTGGTACGCCACCAGCCAAAGTTAATACTTGACCGTTGCTGCCAGCTGCCAAAAATGTTGTAGTCCCTGCGCCACTTTGGTAAGGAATTGAGCCAGTTGCTCCGCCTGCAAGATTGGTGGCCGTTGTGGCCGTGGTCGCAGTCGTTGCAGTAGTTGCGGTTGCTGCATTACCCGATATTGATCCAGTAATTGTGCTGCTGACCGTCAGGCCAGACAAAGTTCCAACCGCGGTAATCCCGGTGTAAGACCCCGAAATGCGGGCTGAGTCAATTGTTCCAGAAGTTATAGCCGAGCCTGCTATAGCAATGTTTGTATTGCTTGCGCTGGTAATTTGGCCTTGGGCGTTAACGATGATTGTTGGAACCGTACTTGCTGAACCATAAGTTGCAGCCGAAACGCCAGTATTAGTAATGCTAAATGTATTGGCTGCTAAAGACAGTCCTGTGCCAGCATAGTAAGTTCCGGCAACGCTAAAGTTTGACCAAGTAATTGCCGTTACACCAAGAGTTCCGCCAGGCTGTACTGGGCAATAAAAGGCAGCACCGGCTTGACCGCCAGACTCAACAAACACCATTGCCGAGACTAATTCGTCCCAAATATCTGCGTCAGGTGAGCGTGTCCACGGCGTTCCAACGATATAAATACCGTTGTTTGCCTGGGTACTTTGATCCTTAACTAATACTCGATCACCCGCAACAACCGACACCGTGTCTATGGTTTGTGCGCCCGATAGGGTAATGTTTGCCGTGGTAGCTGCTCTAACGGGTTGCTTCCAAGAAATGCCAACAATAGCCGCATCAACATAGGTTTTGTTACATAAATCTAGGTTGCCAATTGGTTGATTGCTCATCGTTGCGGTTGTAAAGGCCGCGGTTGATGGCGTTGTAGCCCCAATCGTAGTGCTATTAATCGTGCTATTAGTAATGCTAACCCCATCCAAATTGGGGTCAACAGGAGCATAAAACGGTGTTCCAGCAGGTCCAATTAGGTTGATGCAATCATACGGCGGTAAGGGCTCAAAAGTCCCTTGGACCGGCACTATATTGGTTGTTATAGTCTTTGCGGTTTCGTTGGACATGGTAAATCCCTTATTCGTTGGCTACTAATGTCAAATAGAGCGAGTTTGTGCCTGACGAAATGGCTTTAATAAAAAAGTTGGGCCTTGGGCAATCAATGATGACAGGCAAAAACATACTAGGCGCAAGAATATACGCTCCGCCGTTACCCGATGATGCAATCGCTGGCGTAGCCATATTGGTAGAGGTTGTGCCAAAAGTAATGGCTGCGGTACCAGTTCCAGTATTAAGTATTGCCACGCGAAATGCTATGGTTGGCGTATCTGGGATTAGTTGCAGAGCAGATGATGCAGCTGTTGTAAGGTCCAACCGAAAAGTTGGAGAGAGAATTTTTAAAGAATCCATGATTAGCCTCGTAATAGAGATGTTTAAATTATCCTATGTTTTTAGGTTTTTACACCATAAAAACAAAAAAAGGCCACCCCTTTTAAGGGCGGCCTTTAGTCACATTCTCATTCCAATTAAGAAAGGAATGTTAAGTCATACCCATAAATAAACACATTGGCCGTGGCAGCTGCGCCTTGAGCCGTTGTGCAACGGATATAAAGTTCCGACACATCAATTGCATCAGTTGAAGTTGCAGCCGTAACCACTACTTTTGCGCTGGTAGAGTTACCAGTCAGAGCATAGGCAGATTTGATTGCCGTGCCAGTCGCGCCAGGGCCGGTATAAACGGCCAGTTGCGCGGTGGTAAGGTCAATTGAGGCGTTGGCCACGATGATGGATTGAACACTCACAAAACCCGAATCGTTTAGTAGTTTGGCAACGGTGTCGCCTACTGCATTGAGATTCACCGCTTGAGCCGAGGCCAACAGGCGTAAAGCCTGATTGGTCGCTAGATTTGACGGGTGGTTGGTAGTGCTACTTGCTGGTCCTGGATTTGGCATGATAAGGTTCCTTTCCTATTAAGCTGCAACGCGGCAGGCGAGTTCAGGGTAAAGCGGAGCCCAGCCGTATAAGACATCTAAACGGGTTGGGATGGAGTCGTTGTTAATGGTGTATTGACGCACCACACGAATCGACAATCCGTTGTCCTTATCGCTTGCACGGCCTGCAAAATGAACGCCGTCAGGCAATTGGAGGTCGGCAGTAGCCAGGGTAAACGCATTACGATGGAACACCAAGTTCTGCGGGCTGACAATACCAGTTTTGTTAAACGGTGTGACAACTGCAGTTGCCGAGGTAGACAGTACGGACACATTCTGGAACTGACCAGCAGTAATAATCGCTGGGGAAACAGTTACAGATGCTGAACCGCCCGATCCAATGGTAACGGCAGTAGTAACCACAAAGTTACGCAATACATTACCACCGTAGGGTTGACGGTTCTGTGGGTTGACTGCGAATACACCAGCAATTTGAATCGTGTCGCCAACATTTAATGGGGCGGCAGCGGTTGTGGCTGCAATGGTGATAGTCGAGGTTTGAGCCCAGCCAGTTGTCAATGAACCAGTAAAGGTCGAGGTGTTAGTGGCCAAAGTTGCAGTCGAATATGAACCATAAGTATGGGACACGATGTTTTGGTCCATATACCAGTTCATACCGATTGTGTCGCGCCCCATCATGCCCTTTTCATACTGGCCAGCAATGGAACCTTGGGGGTTGAATAAACCCTTTAAGGAGCCAACAATACTAGCGCCGGTGAATGGGTCAACAACGCAAGAACGCTTACCGTCACGGGGAGCGCCTTCACCATCCAAGAAAGCCTGGGCGGTCAAGAATGTTGCGATGTCAGATGGAACTACACCAGCTGTACCAACGGTATTAGCGGTGTTATCGACTGCCATTGTGGTGCCGTCAAAGTCAATTTTGTTGGCAATTGCTGCAATAGCTGGTTTTAGTACACGGTCCGAGAACATATCTAACGACAAAGACAAGTCTTGAGTCGTAAATTGTGTGTCCACATGGAACTGAGTACTGAGGGTTACTGGTGAGGAGGTCTCGTTAAAGTCCTCGACATTTAAAGCCGGTCCGGTGGTACCTATGAAACGGCCAGGACGGCGTACATTGACTGTGTTACCAATCTTTGCACCGACAACCGCAAACTGGTCATCATAATTACGGTCAACACGACCAGTAAAGGTCAAACTGTTTTCCAAGACCATCAACGCCTCGTTGGTGATCATGGAGATGGTTAGCAAGTTATTTGCCATGGTAATTCTCCAAATTAATTTTAAAGTTACCCGTCATCGAATCTTCCCAGAGGCCCTTGCAGCTTTCCATTGCTGGTAGGTGCCATGAAACTTACGGTCAGCATCTAGCGTTATATCGCTAGGGTTGCCGCCGGCTTTCAGCGGGTTAATCGGTGCCGGAGCATTAGACTTCTTCGCAACAGGTTCTCTTACGCTCGGTTTAGGTGCTGGCTCTGATTTCTCAAATTTAGCCTCTAAACGCCCGATGGCACGGAGTTGTGAGGTAATGGATTTCTCCGCTAACTCACGAGCAAAATCAGGATTTTCGGCTAAGTAATATAGGAGTTGTGGTCCTACATCACTCTCAATAATTGCATCGGTGACCGGTTGTGAAACCGAGACATCACTTGAGGCAATCATTTCCTCATAATCCGGCATATCTTGTTTCGCAACATCTAGTCGGTCTTGGAACTTTTGCCGCATCCGCGACTGTTCCTCCTCAACCTTACGAGCAAGTTCTGCTTGATCCCGCTCCCGCATCTTTCGATCAGTAGTCCACTCGGCCAGAGCCTCAGCATACTCAAGAGCATCATTGAATTGCGATGGGTTTGGTTTGGGGTCAGGTTCATCCGATTTCGGCGGATTAATCTTTGCCTCCATGTCCCTCAATCGCGCCTCAAGAGCCTCACGAGCACTACGCTCACGGTCCGCATCTTGGCGGGCTGCTTCGCGCTGCTTGGTCAGTTCCGAAAACCGCTTTTCAAGTTTCGGGTTGTGCTTCTTTTCACCTGCTACAGCCTCTGTCTCTGCCTCTGGCTCACTCCGGTCTTGCTCAACAACCGGCTCCGCATCCGCGGCCTCAGTTGGAGTTTCCTGACTGGCTAAACCAAGTTTTTGTGCATGAAACTCAGCTAAATTCTCACTTGTTACTAAGTTACCAGCTTGTTTCCTTACCGGTTCCTGTGCTACTTCTGCATCGGACATGGATTAACTCCAAGAATAAACCCGATGAACCCATCGGTAGGTTAAATCTATTAGAAACTGTTTTTCAATAGTTGTCAACGAGGTCCCATTGGTACGCCAGGGATGGCCGGTTGTTCTAACGGCTGCGGTTGCATCTGTTGTGCAGCCAACTGCGCCATCATTTGGTCATCCATTGCGGGGTTAGTCATTGGTTCCTGGGCAATCGCCATCTCCTGCTGCAAGAATGGTGACTCATTCATGTTGACTTCGCTCTCAGCAAACGAGGCCACTTGACCTTGTTCGGCATCTCTACGGTTCATTTCTTGCTGCAATGCGCGTGAGTCCATGCCCTTGAGTAACAGTTTGGTAATAGCGTCTAACTCAGTCCGATTCTGGTCGGTAATCGACTTCATGTTGGTCTGGTTAACTTTAGCCTCGTTGATGGTCTCGGTGTTATACGCTCTGGAGGTTACATCCATCAATTTGCGCTTAGTCTGGCCTTCTTCTTTCAACTTTTGCACATCGGTCTGGTGCTGCAAGTTCATAGTCAAGGCCGCAATCTGTTGCTGCATATCGGCAACCATTTTTTGGCTGGCCATCAACTGCATTTGGACTTGTGGCGGAATGTCTGCCTTTTCGTCAATTTGGGCCAATGGGTTCATCGCAGCTAGGCGGTCAGCAATCACATCTGCGCCTGGGAAGTCCATGTTGCGGAATATTAGGTCACCGGCAGCTTGGAATAGTTCAGGGTTAGATTGGATTAATGGAATCATCGACTCCACGGCCTCCTGGCGCTTAGATTGGTAGCCAGGGCCAGTATCCATATACACATCGTATTCGCCCACGGTTACATCATTAAGTATCTTTTCAGCGCCTGATTCGTCCACGGCCCGTTGGTTAATCGTGACCATTTCGGGCTGGTTATCGTAGCCAATGATCCGCATGACCCGCTCTTTATCGTAAATCTTAGGGATTAGGTCTAGGATGATCCGCCCAGTATGTTTAAGGGACCGCGTCAGATTGTCGTAATAATGGAAGTTCGACATATCAATCTGCAACTGCTGGCCACGAATAGCCTTACCAGATTGATTGCCTTGAGACATCATATTTGGGTCAAATATTCCAACTACGGTTTGCAAGTCGTTGTTAATTGCACTTGTAGCCTCGATGATGCCGGCTGCGGGTGGTTCAGGTTGCAATCGTGTAGGTACGGGCGCGGGTTGGCCTTCAATGTCCTTTTGCTTGTAACGCAATACCGGTGTGGCTTTGATGTTGGCCAGGTTCCATTCATTCTCATGGCCTTCGTCTTGGCCCTCTGCCAATAGCCATTTAGCCTTGGGTGCAAGAGCCACCGACTCGGTCAGAGCGGTACGCCAGTAGTTGTACATCCGCTGCGGGTCTTTAGCCATGCGCACAATACCGTACTTCTTGCGCTTATCGTCAATCGTCAGCTGCTGGCCATAAACGGGGACTATTGGGATATGCTTACCAATCCAGGTTGATTCTTCCAGAATTTCTAAGCCAGTTAACTTTGCCCATTTAATGGTCTTGCGCATTGTTTCACGCTCGGCCACCACTTCAATGCCGGCTGCCATCATCATTTCTGCGCTGGGTGCCTCATCTTTATAAACTTGCGTACCATCGGAAAGCATGAGCAATTTAGTCTTTTTGCGCTCGGTGTACCACCATTCAGCAATCCGAATGTCATCTTTCATAACCCAATCCGAGTCCGCATCACCGGTCCCGCGCATATTAAAGTTACCGCCATCGTCTGCGTTAGGGTATTGGGCCTTAAATTCCTTCTTACTCATTACCTCAGTAATCAGGCAAGACTCTGCGTCCGAGCCGTCTGGCATCTGACTATTGGGGTCCATGTAAACAGTAAATGGGTTAACAATCGGTTTAATGTAGATTTCTTGGTCAAACGAGTCCTCACGCACATAGTCAGTAACAACCCGCCAGTAACCCCAGCCCATGCGGACCGCAAACTCAAAGGCCGTATCGTAAGCGGTGTCTGCGTCCGAGTTGACCTCAATGTGCTTAAAGATGCCCGTCAGGATGTCAGCGACCTTGGCATTAGCTGCCGAGTTCATCGAATGCGCTTTCATGCGGGGTCTTGCTTGGCGCTGCTGGTTACAGACCTGGCGGATAAAGCCATCCAACTTGTTAATGGTTAAGCAAGGTCTAGCCTCTAAGTTTCTAGAGTTCTGCACCTCAACTGGCCATTGGTCACCGGAAGAAAATTTAAGGTCATCCAGGGCATCCTGGCGGTTGTAAGAGTCCGCATCATTTGCAAATCTCAAGAATTTCTGAGCGTCTTGTATACGCTGATCGTTTGCCATAGTCATCCCATCCATGATCCAGCCGGTTGTTGCACGGCTCGTTTAGCTACCGATTTACGCGGCTCATTCACTACTAATCCCAGATATTTAAAGGCATCGGCCCCGTGCGAATATATGTCGTGTAAGGGCGTTTTGCTAAATTGCTTAGTATCTGGGTCCACATCATATCGGTAATGTCTTAAACATTGTAATCCTTGATGGCAATTTTCTCTATCAAAATAACACTTGTTGAATATTGTCCTAGCTGCATTGATAGAGTCCGCAATTGGGGTTCTTGGCACAATCTGTACTTTGTATCCGGCTGCCCTAACAATGTCGGCAATCGAGCGCCCAGCAGCTGCCAGAGTTGAGTTCTCAGCATCGTGCGGCAGCCAAATGGTGTCATAGTGATACCCAAACTTTTGCATCTCCGCCATGTAATAGGACATAGTCTTTTGATTGTCCTCAATATATCGCACTAATCTGATCTCAAACCCAATGAACTGCACAAACCAAATGGCCGTATTATCGGACCAGCCAAGGTCAAAGACTGCATGAACTGGCTTAACAGGATCGTATGGAACGCGGGTAATGCGCTGCTCTAGGTCAGCAAGGGTTATCTCGTTACCGAATACCGCACCATCCACGGTCTTACGGCAAATGCCTTCCCAGACGGTGTTGTAGGCCTCGATGTCCCGCATCTGAAGGTTGTCCTTCTCCTCCCGCAGCGTCTGGGGAAACCATGGGTTATCGCGCCAGGTAATCTTTTGGACTATCGCATTAGTCGGTGGAGACACCACAAAGCGCTGGTAGGTGTCATCGGTCTCTAGTTCCGGATTAAAGGTAATCCATATCTCGGAGTTGTCCGCACGAATAGTAGGTATCAAAACATTCCAACTGGTTTTAGAAACAGTCTGCGCCTCCTCTACCCAGCAAATGTTGACACCTTCAAAGGATTTGACATTGGTAATGTTGTTTTTAAGGCCAATAAAGAAGAACTCGGACCCATTCTTACCCTTGATGCTGGTCTGGGTAACCTCGTAGAAAGACTCTAGACCTAGACTGTCAATCTGGTCTGTCAGTAATTTGTGTACAGAATCTTTGATAGAGACCTGAAACTCACGGGCGCAAAGGATGCGGATGGGGTCTTTTGCTGCCTTAATTAGTAACGCCCTGGCAACTCCCCAAGACTTAGCGCCACCGCGCCCACCATACAGAATCTTGTATCTTTTGGGCTCAAACAGAAAAGCCAGCTTTACAGGAAATTCAGCGTTAGCTACTGTTTGCTCTGCTATTTCAAGCATCTTGTGGTTTTACAAACATTACTTGAATACCAGCAAGCAGCGGAGTTCCATCGGAGTTCTCTACTTGGTTAGTCTGCACGGCCTTACCATCAAGCCGGTCAATGACCTCTTTCACCGCCCAGGCCTCGCCCTGTTCAGCTTGTGTGATCAGCTGCTTAACGATGTTTTCCAGTTTATGAGGTTCTTGAGTCAGCACCTTTCGGAGCCTGTCATAAAACATCTTGCCCTTTACGGCATTAGAATTTCCTATCGGTGCGGCCATAGTGATTAACTCAATCAATAAGTTCCAGTATCTAAATAATAAATCGTTTCTTGTTGTTTGTGTTAATCTTATGCTGTAAACTGTTTACTTTTATGGAGAAGTTATGAAAATCATTAAATCAGAGTTTTGGCATATCCTACAAAAACATATTGCTTTAAGAAAGGGTCAAAAATGAATGATTTACTGCTTTACTTATCTACTGAACAAGAGATTATCTATTCTTTAGAGTTTGAGATACTCTCTGGAGAGCAACAACTCGCAGTCTTAAATCGTACGATGGACTTGATCATGGCTAAGACCGGTCAAATTATCGACTCTTTGGAAGTCCAATAATCATTTGTAATGGGTCTTGGGTTTGTTTGCCTCTTAAAAACATTGCTAATGGGTCACTAAAATCGGTATACGCAACGGTTTCTTTTGCTGGCACATCCAATCCATAAGGATTTATGACTGTTTTGGTGCCCTTGTTGGTGGGTGACGCAAACATTGTTTTTTCATATTGTTCATTAAATGGAAAGTTGGCCCTGCGCTCATCCATTGTCAGCTTTTCTCTTACCTGTGTCAGCCTGGACTCGGCCTCACCAGCCAGCCGTCTATAAGCCTCTGTATCGGATAATTCATCAAATCTTTTCTGTTTTGCACCCAACTCTTGAAATTGTTGTGCAGCCTCATCGGTCTTTTTGATCTGCGTCATAGCGCGTTTTTGGGCGTTTTTAGCGTCCCGCAGGTTGTTGTAAGGCAAGTTTTGGTATTTGGCATCAGAAGAAATGCTACGGTCTTGAATGTATTGAGCCGCGCCCCTAAACCATTGGTCTCTGGCCTTTCCTGGCTTTTTAGGTTGTGGTCCAGCTTCACGGCGGTAATCGTTACCGTACTTATACCAATCTGATAGGCTATAAATAGTTCTTGGTTTGATGTTATCCCGTGTCGCAATGTCACCCAATCGAACCATATACTCCGACCTAGCAGCTGCGCCATATTCGTCCCAGTATTTACGGTTTATAGCAAATGGGGTGGCTAACGGCGCTAATTCAGATTTAATTTGTGCCTTGGCTATTAGTTTTGCAGACTCTGGGCTGCCACCGCGCCCAAAGTTTTCTGTCTTTTGGATAGCGTGTTGAATTTCATGTAATAAGGTTGATCTAGCTGCATTAGCTTGTTGTTCTGCAGTTTGGCCAGTATAGGTAGCGCCACCTGTAGTAACTAAATCCCTTTTTTCCTGATAAGTTCCACGGATGTCTGGGCGCATCTCTTGCCCAACTCTTAATTTATTAATTAAATCTGGATAAGCCTGTTCCAACGCATTATGTTTAAATGCAGCAGTCAACTTTTGCGATTGCGGTTCAAAGGTTGCTAAAAAGTTATCGGCATAATCCAATGCTTCTTTTTGGGCTGCAGCCGGTACTAAAGTTTCGCTTGATCCTACGCCAACAAAACCCGCCTTTTCTTTTGGAACAATTCCGCGTTGAACCAAAAAATGGTTTGCAACATCTATTCTGGTTGGTGATTGCGGAATTTTAGACATATCCAAAACGGCTGCATTATCAGGTATCTCTTGCCGCCATTTCTTATCTAAGCCACGGGCCGTCATAGTTTCGCGCCAAATGTCAGAGGGTCGCGCCCCAGCCTTTTCCATCTCAATGGCTCTTTCGTATGCGGGCTTATTCCAGGCAGACGATTTAGGGCCAATAAACATACCCAACGCATTTGCCGGAGCCCCGCTGCTTGCAGCGAATCCACCACCGGCTACATTGAGTCCAAGGTTTAATGCCTCTTGCGGAGTGATTTCCTCGCCTTGCGCTGCCCTTCTTGGTGTTTCAAAGGCCTTAACTATATCTACTAAGAACTGTGGCGCAATCCAATCCTTGTAATCCACCGGCGGGCTCATAACAGAACCGCGCCCCTCAGATGGCAAACTACCCCGCGGACGGGGCAAAATAGACAGCCTCTCTACATTGGGGTCGAATATGTCAGACAACCTGGCCATTATTTCTTCTTCTTTTTGCTTGCAGCCTCACGCTTAACCGAATACGCAATTGCCACGGCCTGCTTAACTGGCTTACCAGATGCAATGGATTCTTTTACATTCTTTTGGAATGCTTTTTTGCCAATGTCTTTAATAAGAGGCATTACTTTTTCTTAGCAGTTTTAGCCGACTCTTTAAACGCTTTAGCAGTTGGCGCACCCTTGGTGCCTGGGCTGCGCATCTTCTCAGGAGTCTTTCCAGCAGCCTTTTGGCGCTCGATCCTCTCCTTTTTTGCATGGATATTTGAG
>Ga0247834_1006216_pt1 | contig 13566 bp, 10 predicted proteins | sample LaCruzMarch2015__8_FD_187118 | JGI IMG/M metagenome (GOLD analysis project Ga0247834, IMG submission 187118) | Freshwater microbial communities from meromictic Lake La Cruz, Castile-La Mancha, Spain - LaCruzMarch2015_12m | ecosystem: Environmental > Aquatic > Freshwater > Lake | place: Spain... | reverse complement strand
TCCCGGCCCCGCCCAGCACCGAGGCCGCCCCCCAGATCCCGAGCCGTCGCAGGTGGTCCTCTTCGGCCTGGACCCGGGCCTGCACGAGGCCTTCGACGGCGGCGTCAACAGCGCCATCAGACGCCGGAGCGGCCAAGGCAGGCCCCGTGGCCAAAACCGTCACCACCATCAGGAAAACCGACCCCAGGCTGCGCATGGGGCCTTGGATGCCCGATCCGACGGCGGCGGCATCGGACAATCGACGTACCCCGATCTCCCACTTTGTGGGGACTGGTACGGAACAGGCCCACATGTGGGCCGATACACACTCCATGACCATCTGGACCCGCTCCCGGCCCACCCCTCCGACCGTCCAGACCGTGCCGACCGTCCCCATGGCGATGACAGCGACAACAGCCACGACAGCGACGGCACACCGGGAAACGCCGGTGGCGTCGAGTTCGTCGTCGTTGGCGCTGGCCTCGCCCGTCCAGCAACGGCAGGCCCGCTCCCAGGCCCTCGCGGGCGGTGCCGCCCTGCAACAGACCCTGCACGCCCGGACTGCCTCGTCGTCGTCGTCGTCGTCGTCACTGTCGGCGCCGCCAACTGACGCTGCCACCCGGGTCATCGCCGGCTTCAAGCAGGGCGGGGCGGGCAACTGCGTCAGCATCGCGGCCATGAAGGCGGCCATGGTGGCCTTTGGCCCCGACAACGTCTTTCGCAGCGTCACCCGGGGCCCCGGTGGCACCGACATCACCATGCGCGACGGCGTCACGGTCACCGTCAGCGACGCCGAACTCCGCGAGGCTGCCCGCCACTCCCGGCTGACAGGCCCCGACCAGCCCCTCGTCGACAGCGCCACCCTCATGTACGCGGCCATGGCCAGGCGAGCCATGGCCGAAGGCAACGACGGACGTCGTCACCGCACCTTCGCCTCCGCCTGCAACTCGTTGAACAATGGCGAGAGCTACCTTGAGGGCGCCCACTGGCTCGGCATCGAGCAGCACATGAAGGAGATCCCGGCGTCGGAGATCAAAGACCACGTCGCCGTCGTCGCCGCCTCCAACAAGCACGCGGTCTTTTCGAGCAACGGCACCATCGACCGCTTCGGCGCCGCCCAACAGACGGGCACCGACGGCTTCGGCCGCACGCTGCACTCGGCGTACGCGATCATCCCCGACGCCACCCAAACACCCGCCGAGACGCCCGCGCCGACCCCGACGCCGATACCGTCACCGGTGCCGACGCCGTCGCCCACCCACGGTTCGGGGTCGACGCTGCCGGGCTCGGGAGGCACCCGGGTGTCGGGGGCCCAAATCATCGCCGGCTTCAAGCAGGGGGGCACGGGCAACTGCGTCAGCGTCGCCGCCATCAAGGCTGCCATGACGGCGTTTGGCCCCGACCAGATCTTCCGCAGCGTCACCCGCACCCCCACGGGCCATGACGTCGTCATGCGCGACGGCGTCTCCGTCCACGTCACCGACGCCGAACTGGCCCGCAGCCGCTCCCTGTCCCGCTTCGAGGGGCCAGACCAGGCCCTCCTCGACCAGGCGAACCTCGCCTTCGCCGCCATGAGCAAGCGCGTCATGGTCGAGGGCAACGACGGCTCTCGTCAGAGGTCCCTCGACAGCGCCGCCCGCTCCCTCAACAACGGCGAGAGCTTTCTCGAAGGCGCCCATTGGCTCGGCCTCGACGGCCACATGAAGAGCATCGCCCCCGGCGAGATCCACCAGCACCAGGCGGTGGTGGCGGCGTCGAAGAAGCACGCGGTCTTTGTCACCGACGGCGTCGTCGACCGCTTCGGCCAGGCCCGAAACACCCCCACCGACGACGGCTTCGGTCGCAGCCTGCGCTGGGCCTACGCCATCGTCCCCGAGCTGCAGCCCCAGCCCCAGGCCTGAGGGGGGGCGGGCTCAGCGTGGGCGTCGTCGCCGCGCCAGGAACGCGAGGAAGAGGGCCGCCGGCAACGGCGTCGCCGCGCACCCGTCAGAGGATGGGCCGTCGGCGTCATCCTCAGCGTCATCTTCAGCATCCTCGCCGTTCGGCACGGCGCAGGCGGGGATGTCCGTCAGCGGGGGATCGGCGAAGGTATGGCAGAAGACGCCGTCGTCGCAGCGGAAGTCAGCGTTGGCGGCACCGTTGACGGGACAGCCATCGGCGAACTGAGCGCTCACGCCGGGCAGGTCGGGGCAGGCGTCGCCCGGATCGCCGACGCCGTCACAGTCGCGGTCCCCAGGGAGGGTGAGCGTGACGGGCTCACCCCACCCGCCTGGGGTGCCGTCGAGACCCATGGCGGCGAAGCGGACCTGCGCCGTCCCATCGAAAAACGCGCCCGGCCACTCGCCCGTGACCGACGAGACCGACGGTCCGGCGCCCGTAAAGCCGTCCGCGGCGGACACGCCACCGACGACGCCGAAGTCGTGCAGCAGCAACTCGCCGACGTCCGGACTGCTCACCACGGTGACGCCGAAGCCGCCTTCAAGGGTGCCGAAATACAGCGTGAGAAAGCCGCTGGAGCTCAGCTGGGCGACGCTGGGCACGACGAGCTCGTCTGAGGGCTCCGTGCCAGTCGAGAAGTTCACGCCGCGGAACGGAAACGTGCCGGAAACGACGATGGTCGCGCCCGGCGGCCAGAGCCCAGCGGTGGGCTTGACGACGAGGAAGCCCTCGCCCGGGGTCGTCGCTTCCACCCGGACCAGCGTGACCGCAACGGCGACGTCATTGGCGACGACGACTGGCGGTTCGGTCGGCAGCGGCGACTGAAAGACCGAATACCGATGGATGATCGCGGCGTTCGTCGGAACGTTCGTCGCGCCGTCTGCGGGCGCCGCGAGCGTCAGCACATCGATGATCGGCTCCGCCCGTCCGGCGCTGGCGACGGCCATCAGAAGGACGAATGAGAGTCGGTGCATGGGTGGAGTCTACGCGGCGTGGGATGCCTGCGCCCCCAGGGCCCAAAAAGAAAACGGCGAGGATGCAATCCTCGCCGTTTCGGTTTCCTTGGCGCGCCCGGAGCGATTCGAACGCCCGACCCTCAGATTCGTAGTCTGATGCTCTATCCAGCTGAGCTACGGGCGCACAAGGTGAGCGTTTTGTGCCGAACCTTCGGGCGAAGGTCAAGCCGAAAGTTCTGCTGCTCCACCGACGCTACTCCGCCGCGGCCCAGGCCCCCGGCACCATCAGCATCTGCAGCTTCTCGGCGCCGACGGAGACGACGACCGCGGCCGCACCGCCCACGACGGCCACGATGCCGGCGCCGCCGAGCAGCTCGGCGTTGGTCTGGTCCCGGTTGTCTTGATCGGTCAGGGACACCGTGAGGCCGGCGCCAAACAGTCCCACGCCAATGCCCAGGCCCACGTGGCCCACGGCCATCGACCAGCCCTGGACGGCGCTCAGGGTGTCGGCTGTGCGATCCATCCCCGACAGATCGACCTTCTCGACCCCCATGACCTCGCGGGCGTAGCGCCGGGTCCGCCACTTCACCTGCTCGGCGTACTTTTCCGACCGCCAGATGGGGCCCACCACGGGCACCGCCCAGGCCCATTCAAACGGCGGCCGTGAACCAGCCACGGTGGCCATGAGCCCAAAGCCCGCCGGCGCGCCGTCAAGGCCAGGCTGAATCCAGCCATCCCGTCTGGCGTCGGCGGTGGCTTCGTCGCCGGTTTCCTCCACCAGCACCCCGTAGCTTTTTTCAAAGATGAAGTTGCCGATGCCGTCGCGCACCCCCTTCAAGCCCAGCCAGGCTACCAGGGTGACGCCGACGGCGCCGGCGGTGACGACGGTGACGGGAATCCCCGCCAGCAACGCCGACGCCACCCCGCCGACGGCAACGGTGACGATGACCCCGATGGTCACAATGATGATCGGCGCGTCCACCAGGGTCTCAAAGCCCTTCTTGAGCACCAGGGCGAGGGCAGGCTGCCAGAAGGTGCTCTCGCGCCGACCATGGTTGGCGCCGGCGTAGTCGATGGCCACGGCAGCGGGGATGATGCAGAACCAGTCGGCGATGGTGCCCACGATGTCGCCCACGCCGGGGACGATGGTGAGGGGCAGGACCACCGCCGAACACACCCGCAACGAGCCGTCGGCCACCCGCACTACTTCATTGTCGAAGGGCTCCCATTGGGTGCGGGGGATGACTGGTGCCACGGGCTCCACGGGCGCCGGGGTGATGGGGGTTGTGGGCGCTGGTTCAACCGCCACGGGAGGGACCGGTGCAGGCTGTTCGGGCTGAACGGGCTGTTCGGGCTGAAGGGGCGCTGGCTCCGAGAGTGCAGGTTCTGCTTCCACAGAAGGGACCAGCCCTGGCTCCGGGGCCGTCACGCCCGCGGGCAGGGGGTTCGCGGTGCCGTCGGCTGGCCGGGCCCCCAGGGACCCGCTCAACAGCAGCAGCAGGGCCATGGTGACGATACAAAACGGGTGCTGAATCAACTCAAGAGTTGATTTCTGACGGGGGCCTTGGAGCATCTGAACACCTGTTGCGTACATTCGGCCCTTGGGGGAAAGGAGTGGCGCATCTGGCGGTCCTCCGCTACGAGCGACGCCCATTGACTGACATGGACACACCGGACCACACGGTCGGGTGTCCAGGCGCGACCCGGAGCAGGAACGTGGCAAAGGCACTGGTCATCGTCGAGTCCCCTGCGAAGGCAAAAACCATCGCGAAGTTCCTTGGCAAGGACTTCATCGTGGAGTCTTCCATCGGTCATATCCGGGACCTGCCGTCGAAGGCAGACCAGATCCCCGAGGCCTTCAAAAAGAAGTCCTGGGCCCGCACGGGGGTCGACGTCGAAAACGACTTCACGCCCCTGTATATCGTGCCGCCCGAAAAGAAGGCCCAGGTCACCAAGCTCAAGAACCTGCTGGCGGACGCCGACGCCCTCTACCTGGCCACCGACGAAGATCGCGAAGGAGAGGCCATCGCCTGGCATCTGCGCGAGGTCTTGAAGCCCAAGGTCCCCGTCAAGCGCATGGTGTTCCACGAGATCACCGAGCAGGCGATCAAGAAGGCCATCAAGAATCCCCGCGAGATCGACCAGCCCCTCGTCGACGCCCAGGAAGCCCGCCGCATCCTCGACCGGCTGTTTGGCTATGAGGTCAGCCCGATCCTGTGGAAAAAGATTGCCCCCCGCCTGTCCGCGGGTCGTGTGCAGTCCGTGGCCACCCGCCTCATCGTCGAGCGTGAGCGCGCTCGTCGGGCGTTCGTGTCTGGTACCTACTGGGGCATCAGCGCCCAGCTGGCCGCCAAAGACGCCGCCACCAAAGTCATGGCCGAGATGGTCGAGCTCGACGGCACCCGCATCGCCCGCGGCTCGGACTTCGATCCCAACACCGGTGCCCTTGCCACGGGTTCCAAGGTCGTCCTCCTCGACGAGAAGAAGGCCAGGGCCCTCGAAGCCCTGCTGCCAAAGACCCCGTTTGTCGTCGGCGACGTCCAAAAGAAGCCGTTCACCCAGAAGCCGGCGCCGCCGTTTACGACGTCGACCATCCAGCAGGAGTCGGCCCGCAAGCTGCGCTTCACGGCCCAGCGCACCATGCGCACCGCCCAGCGCTTGTACGAAAACGGCTACATCACCTACATGCGTACCGACAGCACGACGCTGTCGGAGCAGGCCCTGACGGCGGCCCGCACCCAAATCGGCGAGATGTACGGCGACGCCTACGTCCCCGCCGAGCCCCGCAAATACGCCACCAAGAGCAAGGGCGCCCAGGAGGCCCACGAAGCCATCCGCCCCGCCGGCGAGACCTTCCGCACCCCCGACCAGCTCAAGGGCGAGCTCGACGACGACCAGTTCCGCCTCTACGAACTCATCTGGAAGCGCACCATCGCCAGCCAGATGAAGGACGCCACCGGCGAGCGCACCCAGGTCCGCTTTGAAGCGGCCACCACCGCTGGCAAGGCCACGTTCCAGGCCTCGGGCAAGGTCATCCACTTCCCCGGCTTCCTGCGGGCCTACGTCGAGGGCTCTGACGACCCCGACGCCGAGCTCGAGGAGCAGGAGCGCGTGCTGCCCCCGCTCAACACGGGCGACAAGCTCGGTGCCGACAAGGTCGACGCCGCCGGTCACCAGACCCAGCCCCCCGCTCGCTACACCGAAGCGTCGCTCGTCAAAGAGCTCGAAGATCGCGGCATCGGCCGTCCGTCGACGTACGCCAGCATCATCCAGACGATTCAGGATCGCGGCTACGTCTTCAAGAAGGCGACGGCGCTGGTGCCGACCTTCACGGCGTTTGCGGTGGTGAATCTCCTCGAGAAGCACTTCGGCGAGCTCGTCGACTACGCGTTCACGGCCACAATGGAGGCCGACCTCGACGCCATCAGCGAGGGCGAGAAGCAGGCCACCCCCTGGCTCAAGCGCTTCTATTGGGGCGTCAGCCTCAAGCCCCGCGACCTCACAAAGACCCTCAAGACCAAGGGCGAGACCCTGTCGGAGATAGGCCTCAAGGCCAAGGTCGACGGCGGCGCCGACGACATCGATCCCCGCAGCATCTGTGAGCTGCCCCTGGGCCTCACCGAGGACGGCCAGCTCGTGGCTGCCCGTGTGGGTCGCTACGGTCCCTACATCCAGATTGGCGACACCCCCGTGCGCGCCAACATCCCCGACGACACCGCTCCCGACGAACTCACCGTCGCCCGGGCCCTGCAGCTGCTCAAGGACGCCAGCCAGGCCAACAAGCCCCTGGGCACAGACCCGGCGTCGAAGAAGCCCGTCTACGTGAAGTCGGGACGCTTTGGTCCCTACGTCCAGCTCGGCGACATGGAGCTCAACGACAAGGGCAAGCCCAAGGGCGACAAGCCCCGCATGGCCAGCCTGTGGCCGGGCATGACGGTGCAGACCATCAGCCTCGACGAAGCCCTGTTGGTGCTGTCGTACCCGAAGATCCTCGGCGAGCATCCCGTCACGGGTCTCGACGTCACCATGTACGACGGCAAGTTCGGGCCCTACATCGCCATGGAAGGCACCGCCAAAGACGGCGTCTACATCAAAGAAACCCGCAGTCTCCCCGAGCGCGGCCTGCTGTTGACCATGGGCCTCGACGACGCCGTCGAGCTCCTCAAGCAGCCCCGCATCCGCGGTGGCCGTGGCGCGGTGGTGCAGCCGCCCCTCGCCCTGCTTGGGCAGTCCCTGGTCACCGGGCAGCCGATTGCTGTGAAGACCGGTCGCTTCGGCGCCTACGTCACCGACGGCCAGGTGAATGCCACCATCCCGTCGGGCAAAGATCCCGCCCGCCTGAGCATGGACGACGCCCTCGAGCTCATCGCGGCCCGCGAGGCCAAGATGCGCGAACAGGGTCTCGATCCCCGGCCGCCAGCCAAGGGTCAGCGCGCCTCGGCTCCCAAGAAGGGCGCCCCCGCCAAGAAGGCCGCTGCGTCGGCCCCCAAGGCCCCGCCCGCTGCCAAGAAGGCTCCCGCCAAAAAAGCCGCCAAGAAGGTCGCCAAGAAGGCTCCCGTCAAGGCTGCCGTCGTCGAGGCCCCCAAGAAGGCTGTGACGAAGAAGGCCCCGGCGGCGAAGGCGGCCAAGAAGGCCACCAAGAAAGCCCCGGCCAAGAAGAAGGCCTGAGTCGGCTCTTCACCGACCCGAAAAGGCCCACGCCAGAAAAGAGGCCACCCGAGAGGGTGGCCTTTTTTTGCCTCTTTCCGGGCTCCCTTCCCCAGAGCGGCCAACACCACCGCCGACACCGCACAAAGACGACCGCGCTCATGGGGAAGGCCGGGGATGGGGCCAAGCCACCCAAGAGGGTGGCTTCTTTCGGTCGCCAATCGAGACCGGCAAAAAAAGCGCTGATTATCCGGATAGTTGGCGGGAGCGGGCCAGGTCGGCGGCACTGTTGAGATCCAGGGTGAGCCGCCGGTCGGTCGACGGCACCGCCACCACCTGATCGAGCTCGTCGAGGACCTGCCGGGGGCCGCCCCGGGAGCCCGCCAGCCGCAGGGCCCCAAACGCACCCCGCCCAAAGGCCACAGGATGACCGCGGACGCCGTCGACGGTGATGACGGCGGCGTCGGCCCCCGCCCACACGGCCGCGATCAGGGCCGCCACGATGGCGGGCGTCGCGAAGGGCGCATCCACCGGACAGAGCACCAGCACATCGGCGTCGTCGTCGTGGTCGAGGGCGGCGATGACCGAGCCCGTCAGCCCGAGGGCGGGCGCCGGATTGGCGAGGCAGACGGCATCGATGGAGGCTCGGCGGACGACGTCGACGATGGCGGCAGCGCTGCCGGCGTCGTCGGGGACGGTGACCACGACGGTGTCGGCGCCACCACCCGCCAGGGCCCGCACCAGGTGGCTGACGAAGCAGTCGGCGATGCCATCGTCTTCGACGACAGCATCGTGGAAGTCATGGGGCAGCAGGGCCTTGGGGGAGCCCATGCGGGTGGAGGCGCCGGCGGCGGCGATGAGGCCCAGGACGCGGGGGCGGCACTTGTCCACGTCGTCCACGTCGTCCACGTCGTCAGCCCGCGCGATCAACGGGCGTGCTGGCGGTGACGGGAGCGCCCCGGGTCCGGCGGCTGGCGGCCTCGCCACGACGACGGACCTGGACCATCTCGGCGACGATGGCGAGGGCAATCTCCTCGGGGGTCTCGGCCCCGATGTCGAGGCCTGCCGGGCAGCGCAGGCGCTCGATGACGTCGTCAGCGATGCCTTTGTTGCGGCAGCGCTCGCGGGTGAGGGTGGCCTTGCGGGTGCTGCCCACCAGGCCGAGATAGGTGAAGTCCCGGGTGATCACGCGCTCGGCCAGGCGCTGATCCGTCTGGTGATCGTGGGTGGCGATGACGACGAAGGCATCGGCGGCAAAGGGCAGGGCCTGGAGGTCGTCGTCGTGGTCGTAGCTGTTGCGCAGGGTGGCGGTGGGAAACCGTTCAGTGGTGCACAACTCATCGCGGGGGTCGACGACGGTGACGTCGAAGCCGGCGGCGTCGGCGGCGGCGGCGAGGGCCTGGCTTGTGTGGCCGGCGCCAAACAGGATGCAGGGAGGGCGCATGCGCAGGCTCTCGATGAAGATGGTCATGGTGCCGCCGCAGCACATGCCGAGGACGGTGGTGAGGGGGATCTCCACGAGGAGGGGCCTGGTGGTGGCGATGACCTCCCGGGCCCGGCGCCGGACCTCATGCTCGACGGCGCCACCGCCCACGGTGCCCTCGATACGGCCGAGGTCGCTGCCGTCGTCGACGACGAGCATGGTGGCTCCCGCCTTGCGGGGGGTCGAGCCCCGGGTGGACACCACGGTGCAGATGGCGGCGGCGGCGCCGCTGTCGATGGTCTGCTGCAGGAGGGCCGGGTCGAGCACGGGGGAAGCATACGGCGCGGTTTGCAGCCGGAAAGGAGGCGCTGCCGCCCGGGGGCGAGTACCATTGGCCGATGCACGCGTTGTTGTTCCTGCCGCTGCTGTTCACGGCCGTCGGCGCTGATCTGGAAGCCGCCAAGAAGGCCTACACCGACGTCGACTATGCCCGCTGTCACGACGGGGCCGAGGCCGCCCTCAAGCAGCCGGCGACCCTGGCCGATCGGGTGACGGCCTATCGCCTGTTGGGCCTGTGCAGCGCGGCCCTCGGCGACACCGACGAGGCCCGCGACGCCTTCCGCGTCATGCTGACCCTCGATCGCGAGGCCCGCCTGCCCGAGGGCTTGTCGCCCCGCTTCACGTCGAGCTTCCGCGAGGCCAAGGGCTCCCTGGTGGGCCAGACCCCGTTGGCGATAGCCATCGTGTCCGACGTCGGCGCCGGCGCCACCCGCTCCCTCCGTCTGCGCATCGAAGACAGCGACGACATCGTCACCGCCATTGCCTTTCGACCAGCGGACGGACCGTTGTCGCCGCGCATCAAGAAGGCCGTTGAGCTCGAGGTCGACGTCCCCAGCGCCGTCGCCGTCGACGTCATCGCCTACGACGCCCACGACGGCGAGGTCGCCGTGCTGCACCTGGCGGCCCTGGGGACCGCCGTCCCGGTGGCTGGTGGGGGCAACGCCCCGGTGGCCCCTGCGGATGACGGCGGCCTCACCACGGCCATCGTGGCTGGCGGCGTCGTCGGCGCCGTGGTCCTCGTCGGTGGCGCCGCGGCGGTGTTGGCGGTGTTGTTGGCGCCGCCCACCTCGGTGATCCTGAAAACCGACGTCGCCTTCGCCGACTGAGCCGGGGGCCTTCGCCATGACGACGACCTGGGACCGAACCATCACGCTTCCCAAGAGCACCCTGCGCTGGTGGTCCCCCGCCCGGGGCGTGCTCTGCAGCGAGATCACGGGCCACATGACCGTCGAGGTCGTCGAGCCCCTCATCACGAGCTTTGTCGCCGTCTACGACGACCGCCCCGGCAACAAGGTCAAGACCTTCCACGATTGGCGCGCGGCCACGGGCTACGATAGCGCCGCCCGCGTCGCCTACACCGAAGCGGCCAAACCCCTGATGGTCCACGTCGACACCATCGAATTTCTGTTGGCGTCGCGCATCGTGGCCATGGGGGTCGAGGTCGCGAAGATCGTTCTCGGCCAGGCCCTCTCGGCCTCGGTGGACTGGCCGACGTTTGAGCGTCGGCGGCAAGAGGCCATCGAGGCCGGTGGTCGTCGACCCGGCTTCTGACGGGGGTCACTCGCCGACGCTGGCGAGCACCGAGCCGATGCCGATGGTGACCAGGGTGACGACGACGGTGGCGACGACGATGCCAAAGCGTCGCCGCTCATGGTGTTTGGGCGGTGCCGCCCGGGGCGCTGGCCGTGGCGGGCGCAGGGCCACCACGCCGCAGCGTCGACAGCGGGTCCCGGGGCGCAGCTCGATGAGGATGGCGCTCCGCTCGCCCCCACAGCGGGGGCACACGCCCGGGGGCTGATGGGCAAAGGCCAGCCGGACGACCCCGGGTCGGCCGTCGTCGGCGCGGCACTCCCGCGCGTGGCGAAACACCATGACGCCGCAGTGTCGACAGTGGTCCCCCGGGGGCGGCAGGTCGTCGCCACAGGCCGGACACAGGCTCAACGGCGATGGCGGCACGACAGGCAGCAAGGCGGGGAGCAAGACGGGAACCGGTGACGTCGTCGGCGGCATGCCTCGCAGCAGTCCACACATCGTGCCAGCGATCTCGGCCCGGACCCGCCGCTGCCATGGCGCAGCCCGTGGGTGGCCACAGCGATCAGGGCTTCTGCCGTGGATGGGGTCGCCGCTGTCGTCGTGGGCAGCCGTCCACAGGCCTGTGTCTGGCTGGCCCCGCCAGTCAACGAACTGGTCACTGCGCTGGTCACCGCGCCGGTCATTGGCTCACTCGCCAACAGCCAGGCCATGGCCACCGACGATGGCGGCGCCGTCGGTGCGGCGACGCAACTGGAGGGCTTCGGCGACGTGGGCGACGCCGACGTCGTCGCTGCCGTCGAGGTCGGCGATGGTGCGGGCCACCCGCCGCACCCGATCGTAGCCACGTCCCGACAACCCCAAACGTTCCATCGCCCGCACCAGCAGGGCCCGGCCGCCGACGTCGAGACGGACCAGTCGCTGCAATTCACCGGGCTCCAGTTGGGCGTTGACCTTGCCCTGGCGCTCCTGCTGCCGGGCCCGGGCCATGGCCACCCGCACCGCCACCACCGCCGACGATTCGCCGGTGCTGGCGTCGGCCATGGTGGCGAGGTCCACGGCGGGGACGTCGACGTGGATGTCGATCCGGTCCAACAGGGGACCCGACACCCGGGCCTGGTAGCGGGCCACGTCGTTGCCGCTGCAGCGGCAGCGCAGCCGGGGATGGCCCAGCATGCCGCACGGGCAGGGGTTCATGGCGGCCACCATCAAGGCCCGGGCCGGGTAGACGACGACGCCAGCGGCGCGTGACAGGGCGACTTCGCCGCCTTCAAGGGGCTCGCGCAGCATCTCCAGGGTCTGGCGGTTGAACTCGGGCAGCTCGTCGAGAAACAGCACCCCGTGGTGGGCCAGGCTGAGTTCACCGGGGCGCGCGATGGGCGCGCCGCCACCGACGAGGCCCGCCGACGTCGTCGAGTGGTGGGGGGCCCGAAAAGGCCGTTGCCCCACCAGCCCGCCGCCGATGTTCAACCCCGCCACCGACGCAATGCGGGTCACCTCGATGGCCTCGTCGTGGAGCAGGGGCGGCAGGATCCCCGGCAGGCGACGGGCGATCATGGTCTTGCCCGAACCCGGGCCTCCCACCAGGAGGATGTGATGGGCCCCCGCCGCCGAGATCTCGATGGCCCGCCGGGCCAGGGGCTGCCCCCGGACTTCCGCCAGGTCGGGCAGCGACGTCCGCACCACGGTGGTCGCCGGCTGGGCAATGGGGGCCGCCGTGTCGTCGCCGCGCAGGTAGCTGACGACGTCGCGCAGGTGCTTGACGGCCCGTACGGTGACGCCACGAACCAGGGCGGCTTCGGCGCCGTTGTCCGCAGCGACGATGACGACGCTGCAGCCGGCCATGCGGGCGGCTTCGGCGGCGAGGAGGGCCCCGCGCACGGGCCGCACGGAGCCATCGAGGCTGAGCTCGCCAAAGAACAACACGTTGTCGAGGCGGCGGGCCGGCACGTCGCCATGGGCCGCCAGCAGCGACACCGCGATGGGCAGATCGAAGCCCGTGCCGTCCTTCTTGAGGTGGGCGGGGGCCAGGTTCACGGCGATGCGGCCGACGGGGAAGCCGAAGCCTGTGTGGCCGATGGCTCCCCGTACCCGCACCCGCGCCTCCCGCACGGAGGCTTCGGCGAGGCCCACCACGTCGATGGCGGGCAGGCCGGGGGTCACATCGACCTCCACAGAACAGGGCAGGGCTTCGACGCCGCAGACGGTGGCGGACAAAACGGTTTGCATGGTGGGACCCTCGACCACCTCCACCGCAGAAGTCGTACCAGGTCCCACCCCGGCCCCGATGGCGTGGGGATGCGCCGCCAGCGTCGCCAGCCATGGTGCGCGGGCCGGGCGAGATGGCTTTCGTTCCACCCGCCATCTCCCGGCGAGGCGCGCAATCTGTCAGGGCGCGGCGCGCCATCCGCTCATCGCGTCGAGGAGCACCTGCGCCAGGGGCATGGCCTCGTCGACCACCAGCCGGGAGCGCACCACCCGCTCAAAGGCATCGACGCGGGCAACCACGTCGGCGCCAGCACTCCGCCGGGGGCCAACGGCACCAAACCAGCGGGCCACGCCTTCGACGTCGGTGGCCTGCCAGGCCTCGCCCCCGACCAACACATGCTCGGGGTGGGCGGTCAGAAACGCGGCGCCGAAGCGGACGACCTCGCCCGCCAGCGGCAGGGCATCGACGTCGACGTGGCCGCCGGCGACGACGTCCACAAAGCGGTACCAGGCCGCCACCCGTTCGGCGATGCGCTCGGCGTCCCAGGACGGCAGGTGGGGAAGCTCCGCAAACACCGTCGCCGCCCGGGCCACCATCTCCTTCGACCAGCGGGCTTGGCCAGCCAGGAAGGGAGCGGACGTCGTCGTCGATGCTGTTGTCGCCGTCGTGGTCGCGGTCGCGGTCGCCGTCGCCACTGCCGCCGGGGTCGTCTTCGTCGTCATCGCCGCCTCCGCGCCGGGTTTCGCTGGCGGTTCTACTGCGGCGGCCTGTGCCGGGCGAGTGCATCGGACGCTTGGCCGTTTGACGTCGCCGCCGCCGTGCCC
>Ga0247834_1006209_pt1 | contig 13588 bp, 12 predicted proteins | sample LaCruzMarch2015__8_FD_187118 | JGI IMG/M metagenome (GOLD analysis project Ga0247834, IMG submission 187118) | Freshwater microbial communities from meromictic Lake La Cruz, Castile-La Mancha, Spain - LaCruzMarch2015_12m | ecosystem: Environmental > Aquatic > Freshwater > Lake | place: Spain... | reverse complement strand
AGGAGGAGGGGGACGGAGGCGTTAGTCTCAAGGCATGTAAGTCGTGTATGCAAGTAAGGTACTGCAACGCCGCGTGCCAACACAAACACTGGCTGGCGCATAAAAAAGCATGTAAGCAACGTGCAGCAGAACTACGCGACGAGGCGCTATTCAAGGACCCTCCACCGAAGGAGGACTGTCCAATCTGCTTCCTACCCGTGCCTATCAGCGACTTCGCGATTGCAAATCAGGAGTTGGCATATGAGGTTATGGCAGAATATTATCCATGCTGCGGAAAAAAGATTTGCAGAGGGTGCATTTATTCCTTCTATGAGTCTGGAAACGCTGGAAAGTGTCCGTTTTGCAATTCTGACCGAAGTAACAAACTGAGGAAGAGCAAGTTGCAGAAATAATGATGAAGCGTGTGGAGGCGAACGATGCCGCTTCAATGAAAATGCTGGCTGGTTCTTATTACCAGGGATTGAATGGTTTCCAGCAGGATCAGACGAAGGCAATTGAACTATTCACTAAGTCAGCAGAGCTTGGTAATAGTGAGGCGCATAGAGCCCTAGGTAATTATCATGAACGGGGGGATATGAAGAAGGTCAAGTTCCACCTCGAGGCCGCAGCTATGTTAGGGCACGAAAATTCAAGGTGCAATCTTGGTGGAACGAGCTTTTAAGCATTGGGCAATTGCTGCATCAGCTGGGGAGTATACTGCAATGGGTCAGTTGAGAACATTCTTTGAAAAAGGTTATGTCAGCAAAGAATCAATCAAATTAAGTTTGGCAGCGTACAATAGTTCTTGTGCTGAGATTAGAAGCGAGGCTAGAGATGCTTATATCCAATACAAAATGGACACAATTTAATGTACAAATAACAAATATCCCATTGTTTTGGCTGCCACTGCGTTTTGCGGACTATTATAAAGCATGCCTTAAAATTGAAATATATATTTTTATCTTAGATCCTATCTGTCCTCGAGCATTTTAAAATCTTTTACAGGAATTGTGGTTTTGCATGGTGTGTTAGAAGACTAGCTATTTATGTTATCTTCTGATAGTAACATTGAAGCCGGTAATCGTTTATTACAGCTACACATGATCCGGAAATGTATTAGATATAGCAAGGGCCATATTATGCACAGAAAGCTTAAACAGAATATGTTTGAAATGAAAATCACTTGCAAGAAACCAGATTTTGGACGTTTAAAGCCTCTTATCTTCCCTTTTGTTTATCCTTCCCCAGACAGTCGCATATCGTCAAAGCAATGTATTAAGCAGCAGAGCTGAAAGTCCCACTGACACCAACAACAGTTATTTCAAAAAGGGATGGTGGAAAGGTCGAATGACGACGCAAAGGCATCTGTTTGAGATATACGTCGACGTTCTTGAGAAGGGAGAAACAAAGTCCAGTTTGGGAGGAGAGGACATGGAGGTTTCATTAGAGATCATCCCAGACGATCTTGAGTTGCTACTACTCGAGAAGGCGTTGTTGAAACAGCTACTTCTCTCGTATGAGAAGGAATACTTCATGCAGCATAAGTGTCGGGTTTCGTGGTATGCCGATATGGGGGCGGTAGTTTGTCAGTATCGTAGTACAATGTAATCAAGGGGGTAATTGCACAGAAATTCACCGAATAAATGTGTTTGAGATAGAGGTGATTGTTACTCTAGGTAGAAGTATACTTTTTGTAGCATAGATAGCTGAACAACTTATTTTTCAGTTGTAATCATGTTAACTTGTTTTGTTTTCGTCTACTACGTTCGTCGACAAACTTGGCAAAGGCAATACCATCATCATTATCCAGAGCAATTTCTATGGCAAAGTCTCGATCACCAAACCTTAATACATCATCCACTCGTGCCAATTGTATTGGTATGCCCTTACAATCACGTAGATATTCATATCTCATCTTAATAACTCGATCTAGGGGGTAAGAGAAGTAGGCTGGGAAACGAACAACCTCGAAGTAATCAAATTGACATACTTCACGAAGAAAGTTCCACTTTGGTCGTAGGTCAGTCTCGACACTATATCCCAATACTGGGGGGATACGTGTTACAAATCGTCCAATATTACGTACCCCAATATCACGTAAAAACGATACTACTGGTATTATATTGGTATCAACATCTAATAGTAGCGTGGCTGGGAAGGAACGTAATATACTTGGTAAATCATTTTCATCAATTTCAACTACCGAACGTAAATAGTTCACAACATCTTTCATCATGGATACATCCTGTTCTAATAGTATTGTGGGAAAGGTTTGTATAACCCTGGCAACATCCTCTTTTGTCATACCTACATCATTTCGTAAAAATGATGTAATTGCATGTATATTGTCAACATTGACGAAGAATACATCTGGATGTGAGGATAATAGTTTTGAAAAATCACGTATCCCCGCTGAACGCCTTAATGCATCAGCAACATTTTCCATTGTACAATAACTTTCTTCTATATGACATTGACGTGTGGTATTTATGTCCGAACTTTCTAAATATTCCAATACTTCAGATTCCTCTATGATGTTGCTGTCTTGGATATCCATAGTCACCACGGGACGCTGCTTAAGGGGGGCAACTGAATTAAGGAGGTTGGCACTTTGTTTCTGCCGTAATATTGTCCCAATAGCATTCAATGGTACCTTAAGCTGTGCACTACTAAGGAATGCGACCAATCGGAATAGTAGTGCCGGTGATCGACAAAGCAATGTTGAAAGTGAAGACTTATCTCGTGCGATAGCATTGGGTGAAGAGCCTAGACTCATCATAAGAGTAACAACCTGCACTGCCGATGTAGAGCCCTTCGGTGTGAGGACACCAGTCGTTGCCCGGAGGACCTTGCGTGCATCATATCGGCGTAGTTTTAAGGTATCACCAAGTAAACCCACGAATACTCTATTCATAATTTCTTCCAACGAATATGATCGTATCTCTCCATCGGTCTTGCCGTCAGTTCTCTGAAAAATCTCAATTTCGGTCATACTACGTGCCCTCATCATTGCGATACTGGGTGTGTGTGTAAATATTGTTGCAATATCATTCCCCGTAAGACCGTGCTCGGTCATTACTTCCAATATAGCATCTATATCATAATTCTTCCCCATCGTTATCATCTGTTGCTGCCTCACTTCGGCGTTCTCACGTGATGACTCTAACTCTTTTTCCCATGGTACATTTCGTTCTTTTATAAATCGTCGTATCCGACGTCGTGTGACACGTTCAATAACATATTCCTGAACCATGGTGCCAGCCCGTAGTGCAAGATGGGGATCCACATCCAATGCTTGTAGTTTCATTGCTACTATTTGAGAATTGTATTGACTAAATAATGACTGATTTTCTGTTGTAGTTGTTGTTATTCCATCCTCCTCTGGACTATTAATAATGGTATTATCTACCTCCATTACATCCCCTCGTTCATCACTAGTGACTTCTGGGCCATTAATAAGAGTAGCAGTATTATCAACAGTTGACAAATCCATAGCCGATAATGGTGATAACAAAGTAGTAGTAGTAGTTGTAGTAGTAGTATTTTTTCGTAATGCCAAAGCATACGGCGACGCATCAAAAGCATTTTGTTTCTGTGCCGCTAAAAATCGTAACAATTCCGAATCCACGACTGTACGTTGTTGTTGTTGTCGTCGTCGTCGTCTTGACGGTGCACCGTCCTTATCGATATTCGATATTGGTGGTCGTAATCTTCGTTGGGCTATGGGCAAATAATTCTGTGAATAACCATCATCACTCGCGGAATATGCCGAGACGCGTACCAGGAGTGTGGGCGATGATAATTTGTGGTGTGAATAGTGAGAGGATGGAGGGTTATTAAATCCAATAATATAATCAAGTCGAAGGAGAAGTAGGGCGATGATAATTCGTATCATATCACGAGTACTCTTTTTAGATACAATGCAAATGTGGGTTCGCTGGTGTGAATGACGGAGAACTGGTGGGCTGGGTTCTCACAGTGGGGCGCTAATTGTCACGGAAAAGGTGTAGTAGAACATTTAACGTCACTTGACTGTCGTTCGCGTCTGAGGTTGTTTGGCTGGCTGGTATTACGGTGGCAGAAAAGTACCTACCTTCCTAAACCTCACAAAATTATTCCCTTGTCACAACCAACCCTTTGAGTCGTTTTAGACTCAGCGTCTCAGCGGGAAGCCAAAAGAGGACAATCCACCCCTTGAATCCACGAACCGGAAGGGAGAAATGAGTCGCGCTTCTCATCAATAAGCAAAAAATAGTAAAAGAAATCTAAACGTCACTATCGTAGTGTATATTTTGTCACTATTCGGACCAATCGTGTTTCTATTTGGACAAACAAACTGTCCGGGCCTTCGGACGGTATGTCCAAAACAACTCCAAATGGTAATTTTTTGGAGCCCTAAATTTCAAGCCACATCACTTAGGTTTTTTCTACATAAATATAATATTATTGAGACGGAAGGGCAAAACGAACTCATCTCATGAATCATTGTACCTTCTGGTGCAGGGCGACAACGTTCCTATTCCTACTCCTATCCACATCGTCCGCTTTCTCCATCATCGCCGTTAGTAGACGCTCTTCTTTGTCCGTCGAACCCCAAATAGTTACAGTTTTGTTTGCAACGTCGTCACAACAACAACAGTCGAATGAGTTACCCAACTTATCATCCCTTTCTGCATCGTTGGTAGAATCATCATCTTCATCAGACGTCGAAAAAATCATCACATCATCATCATCATCGTCGGCAGAGTCTCCAACTACCAATAAAATTCCACCCAAAACAAAAACGGTACCATGTCCCGATTGTGACATGTGTGACGGCAGTGGGAGGATATTAGGTGGGATTGGTACAGTCTTGGTATGGTGGCCGATCAAGGCCTACAGGCCATGTCCCAACTTTGTGGAACGGGGTGGACAATATTTACGTGCTGGGCAGGGACTTGATGAGATTGCGTTCGGACGTGACTCGACTTTTCAAAAGTAAAGAGGAGGGAAAGTGTGCGTGTGTTGATGAATAAAGTAGAATATTAAGGTTTCTATCCAACAAATCAGGGTAGAAACGGTAAAACATAGAAACATTCACACTATTAATTTATTAAAATTCATTCTCTGTATAGGGAGTAACATTCAAAATTTGTAGGTTAGGAGTTGGATGTGGTAGACTTCTGAGCAATCGCCTTCTTGATTTCCTTATATCTGCGATACTGACTCGCCACCGGTCGAATGTCGGCAAAGCTTGATACCTGCCGATTGTGCTGTCTGAAGAAATCCTTCTCGTATGATCGAAGCATTTGATGTAATGTTGCCTTCTCAGCCTTAAGTGATGTTAGATCTTCACCAATCTCAGACGAGGAGAATCCGCCGTCATTTATATCCTCGAGGGAGTTGTTCGTATCTGAATTGTCCGTACCCTCCGATGACAATCGTGCTAGATGAGGTGGTCCATCGGCAGCGGTAGTGGAGTAGGAGGACGGGTTGGATGACAACGCTTCGGACTGTTGCTTTTGGGCAGGAGATGTCGTCACAGTGGCGGTGACAGGAGAGACGTTGTTCCCAGGTGCTGAAGGATTCATGATATCGGATGATGTTGGAGAGTAGGATGTGCTCCTAAAGGCGGCAGTGCCCGGCCCTGGTTGAGCCTCGCCCTTTTCTATAACGCTTATCTGATTCTTGTAGGCATTGTAGCTCTCGTAGAGATGCCGTATTGGTTCCTTCTCCCTCTTCTCTGGCATCCTACCGTGCTGGGCGTGAAAATTCATATCGTACAGCTTGAGCTGCTGCTTTAGCTCACGCTTACGCTGCTGGAGCTCGGCAAGGGACATCATAGAAACTTCCGGGAGGGCACTGCGCGATCTTGGTGACATTTGCATGGTGGGGGAATCTCCACCACCTACAGGAGATTGCTGAGATTGCTGCGGACTTCGTTGCTGCTGCTGCGGCGGCTGCTGTCTATTCCTCCAATTATTGGGCGATGTCGAAGATGATGCACCGGGAGTCACTGGTGATTGGACAATTTCTACCTCGACACCATCACCAACATCCTCCCCCCTCTGATTAAGACGAGTCCTTGACTTAGCCACGTCGGTTTCTTTCGCACCTATATTCATTGGTATGCTCAGGTGGATCATGGGCCTTTGAGATGACACCGCCATCTCATAAGAGCGTCTTGCATCCACAAAGTCGGCTACCAAACTGCCTTGCCCGCCCCGCCTCAACATCTGCCTTACTCGTGCACCACGAAATAGTACCTGGATGCGACACGCGGCATCGGCACGGATCGCACGCTTCCACTCTCGGTATTGCATGTAAGTACTTGCCAATGGTGCCCTCTCGGCGGCACCCTTTGGTGCACGACCGTGCATATGAATGAAGGCATCCTCGAATTGAGTTATTTGTGCCCGAAGTGCACGACACGCCGCAACTGTGCGCTTGCGCTCGGCAGCTGTGGATGTCAGTGCTCGGAACTGTTCCCTCGTGGCAGACATCTGGTTTGTTGAAACGCCACTCGTCATGCTTGACACAGACGCGAGACCAACTGATGATTGAGGAGAGAGGGGGGCATGTGTAGACCTTCGACTTGGTGAATTCTGCGTGGAGTGTTCGCCCTGAAGATTCGGTAGCAAAATCCCAACATAATCCATGCTGTAATGAGGTGGGGTTTTGGGTGTAGTCATCTTCGAAGAATTCAAATCACGGTTGGGTGATAACGGAGGTGGAGAGTTCGGTCGTTCGATCTCATCGTAGACATTCTGCGACGAGAACGATGGGCCGAATGTAGACTCCAATAGTTCAGGAGAGGGCAACTGTGTTCCAGCAGCGTGTCCCCATGGTGATAATGGTGCCCCTGGATGATTACTGGTCGTCGTCCGTGGACTCTTTGTTAACGACGATGATTGCACGTTGGGCGAGTCCCACTCTTTCGACTTGGCAGTGCTAATACCACGACGTTGCCTCGTGCCAAAGAGCGAAATTTCTGAATCCTTGGGAGATGTACTCAACGTGCCAATTCGACTCCAATCTTTCGAGAATATGTCCGTAATACTTAAACGCACTCCTTTGTCTATCGCAGCAATCTCCAACTCTGATAAATACGAGTCACTGCACAAGTCCCTAATTCCCCCCTTTCCTTTGTTGATCGAAAGGCTACCGAATGCGATAACGGAAACCCCCGACTTCAACCGTCGTAACGACGTTGCTGCATTTCGCAGGTTCTCGGCACGTCTTGTATCCTTTAGAAGACTCCTTCCCCTCTCGTACCATCCCGGACTGAACACCTCTAACGCATTATCGAGGATCATTTCGACAGCAGCGACGATTGGTTCCATATCACTCTGATGCCGCAAGCACCAAATCGCAGCATTTGGAGGGCGTACAAGACATGGCGCAATACGCTGAACGAAGCGCCGTCGATACCGCCTAGTACCACAGTAATTTCGCAGTTTTGACAGTGATACCAAAACCTCCCCCGATGATTGTTCCAAAGTTGTTATTAACAGTGGTGCTAGCGCAGCCATTATTTCAGACGTTGTTAGCTTTGGCTTCTTCGATCCCGGAGTGCTAGCAACGCCGCCACTACTGCCGCTGTCATTGTTGTTACTACTGTTTGTCACATCAAGCAATGCCGTACCCGCTGAGACGATGCCATCGTAACATTTGGCCATCCCCTCGACACTTTCTTGTGAATTCAGGGTCAAACTTTCAATTATCAACGATGCTGCCAACGGTGGAGTCATTTCTTGGGGGAAACGGGTAAGGGCAGTCGATAGCATGATCTCCCCCGCACGTATATCGGAAGAGAGCATCGTCTCGTCCTCCACCGACTCTCCATTTTCACACAATCGAGCTCTTTTCATATGCTCTGACAAAGCCATACCCCGTGCCCTTCGTGCATTATTAATCTCTCCTCGTAGGAATTTCCTCGCAATCCCCGATTCATTCGCTGTTATTGTATCAAAGTATCGGACCTTTCTATAGTTGAATGGTAGCTTCCCCTTACTATTCATCCCCGTTGTACTACCCCCTCCACCACCCAACACTGCCACTCGACCGGGTATCCCCGTCGATGCCGCATCAGGAGCCGTGGGTACAAAGTGCCGTTCCTCCCCTCTCTCCCGTTGGAGCTGCTGCTGATGTGGCTGCGTCGGTGGAGGCTGTGAATCGTCGAATGACCCGTCAAAGTCATCATCGTCCCCCGAACTATAATATTCTTCATCTGATCCACCTCCATCTCCACCCCGTATGGGAGGTGGATTCTTTAAAAACAATTCCTCCATTCGTTCACGTTTCCTATCGTCTACTGACAAATTATTGTTGTTATTGTTATTATTATTCGTGATGCTACTACCAGCCACAACAACATTGCGATTATACCGTCCACCACCAACACTACCACGACCCATTCCACCATTATTCATATTCCGTGTCCGACTACTTTCGCGTGCTATTCTTGTTCCAGTAACTAATGTCTTTCGGGCCTTGCCCTGTGGACAGAGATGAAATTTAGTAATCACACCCATTTGGAGTGAATTGTTAACGCATGCCAATGCTATCGTTCCCGAGTGTGTTGGTTTAGGCAGAACTATGGGGGGCGGAGCTAGCGATAATGACGAAAATTTTGTATTTATGATTTGATTGATCGAGTCGTTGTCGGAGTCATCACCAGGATGGCTCCGTCCCTCGCCCAATTTCGCTGTTGTAGATTTAGAGGACGATTCACTTTCGTTACTTCTATTATTATTGTACATTGTTGAATTACCTTCACTTCCCCGGCCACCGCCGCCGGTAGCGGCAACAAGACCCCCCCGGCCAAGCCGTTTTTGTCGATGCTGAGACTGTCCCGTAGGCGAGTTAGTCGTCGTTTTTACGACAGAAGATGTTGATAGCGACGATGCATTGGAGATAGTCGACGACGATGGGAAGATACCTCCTCCGCCGCCCGCCCGAGACAGACTTTCCATCATCGCATTGGGGGGTTCGAGTCGTTGTCGAACTCTTTCTTCTTGTGTTCTTGTAATTAGTCCGATTATTTGTTTTTTGTCATTATGACAATATGAATATAAAAGAATTAGATTAGAGGGAAACGCGCCATTTTTTTGTGTTTTGAACCCCGGTTGCTGAAGGAAGGTTGGAGTGTTAATAATATGTAGACCACACTCTTTCATTATGGGCAGCGCATTCTCATCATCATCATCATCATATCTGCAATATAAGAACGATTTTGAGCTTGTAATACGCGCAACCAAAGATCTCGAATATTTACTCGAGACGGGGTTCCATACACCTTCTGGGAAGAATATTGGACTTCATGATAAGATAACATCCGCACAGCAATCACATGGTCTAAGTCTAGACACAGTCAAACGATTGCGATATTTAGTCACAATACGGAATAAGATGGTACATGATCATGAGTTTAATTCATTACCAGATAGAGCACAGTTTGCCGAGTCATATGATTCTGTAGAGAAGGAATTGAAGGAGAAACTACGTGGTGGCTCATCAAGAAGTAGTAGCTGTATCATTTGCTAGGCATATGTATATATATATATATATTGTGAGAGGAAGCGCTGACCCTTGTCAGTAAAGTCTAATTGAATTATCATTAGATATATCTACTGATGGTAATCGTGGAGCTGTACCAATGACAACAGCATTGCGGTAATATAAGTTGGTGATAAGGCACAAACATCTCGCACAGTTTATCACAATAACTTAACTAATCATAAGAATAGCAAATATGATCAATTTTAGTTAACCAACCATTACCGCCACCTCCACTCTCTTTGTTGTCAATAATGGGACCATCAAATAGAAGATAGCAAGACAGAAGATAGGCTTGATGTCACTAATGGTAAAGAAATAACATAGGTTAATCATAGATGTAAATTTCGTAACAATCAAAGGTTTAAGGATTTTAACAGTAATTTAATTAGTATTTAGAGGTAATTTATTTACACATCAACCTTGGGCAAACCATCCACGGCAGTACCCTTCTTCTTCATCCCCCATCCCTTGGCACCTCCATACTGTCCCTTTTTCACGGCATCGGGTACAGGCCAAATACTACCACTCTTGCCCATATTAAATCCACCCATGGGTTCCTTATCGGTACTCAATTGGTCGGCATAAAAGATGCCACCACTTCCAACTAAGCGGGGATAACCATACTTCTCAAGCCACTTTCCACGGATAGATGCCCCCTCTCCACCGAGCACGCCCACTTTGGCACCGCGTGCCTTTTCAATAGCCTTGAGCTTTTCGGCCTGTCGGGCAGGATTGTTACTAGTGGCAGTAAATCCCAATGCCTCCCATACATTGTCCACGCGGGGCGGTCCCAGGTAGGTCTCGCCGATTAATGGCAAGTTGACCGTAAATCCGGGCAGACCGAATAATGGTTCACACTTGGCCGCCTCCTCGGGCGTTTTGTTCATTTTGTAACGCAGCCCATCCTTGTTGAGGGATGCCTCCAATCCTTTTTCAGAAATGCACGGATTTTCACCCCATAGGTCCTCAAAGCCGAAGCCGGATCCCTTGAGGAAACCAAAGTCTACACAGAGGATTTACGGATGGGAAGGTGGTGGTGAGAGACGGAGGATGAACAAGAATTTCAATCGTCCACGTAAAATATTAAACATCCATGTTGTATGAGAAAACTACTCCCCCCCCATCCAAAACTCACCCTCCATCTTGATATCGTTCGATCGGACACGCGACGATCGGTTTTGTCGAACCACACTCTTTTGTCCGAGAGAGCGGAGGGATGAACGATCGACCGAGTAGGCCGATGCACCGCCTACGGCGACTAAGGCAATGGCGGCGGAAATCCTCATCGCGTTCTTCATTGCACAGAATTCACCACACAGACGTCAGAGTTGAGGATATTCAATGCGAAGCCCCTTCGGCTGAGCTCCACCACAAGACACACACAAAGAAAGACACAACATCCCAAGGAGCAAAACTTCAGCATCACGACTATCATCAATCTCTACGACTATGTCGTTGTCGAAGGATGATCGTACGAAGATGAAGAAGATGAGGAATGAAGAAGTCAAGAAACAAAACAAAAAATCATCCAAGGAGAAACACGAAGTACTGCATGGTGCATCATCGTGGGCGGTAGATTATAAGGAAGAGGAGTGTGCGACAACTACACGGAGTAGTGAACCAGATACGGTTGCGACTTTAAATGCACACAAAGAAGAAGGAAATGATGTTCGGAAGAATGGCACTCATAATAATGGAGGAGGGATATTATCTTCTTCCTGGGAAGAAGCGTTTGCTATTGCATCCAAAGTCCGACCAGACGATTCGATGTTGCTGGATAATAATGATGTGAATTTTGTTCCATCAACGACTAATACTACGGATACCGGGGCGGCTCAAATTTCACGTTTGATTGATGCTCATGATAAAGCAATGCACAATAACTCCCATTCTACTCCTCCCCCTTTTTTTGCAGAAGTGGATGCACCAACAACGACAATAATGAGGAGGAAACATAAACGAAAAAGGTCGAAAGAATCAAATACTGATGATGATGCAGGTAGTAGCAATGACAACGACGATTCCTCATCCTTGGAGGGTAGAATGGCACATGTCCCATCTAGGAGGAGGAGTAATAATGATAGCAGCAGCATAACGTCGTCGTCGTCGTCGGTTCTTGTACTAGTTCATAATAAATCTGGAATTGTATATTCCGCGGGGGAGCGGAATGAAGATGCTACACGTTTAATAATTGGCAAAATAGTAGTTGACTTGAAGAAAGGTGGGGACGACGATAATAGTTACAAGAAAGACAGTAACAACACTCACAACAATATTGTATTTGACAGTCATGCCTTGAAAGAAATGAAACGACGACAGGAAGATAAAGAAGTTGACGACGAAGTAAAAGTTAGTAATGACAAAATAAAAACAAAAACATCAACAACGGTACCACCACCAACAACAACAGTACCACCATCATCAGCAATATTTCCTTACCCTACCAATCCGGATGATCATTGTGAAACACCATTGAAATCATATGAGGATATCCTTCCACTATTAAACGACGCCGCGGCTCGGTTCTCCACGTCCTCTTCCTCATCGACGTTGAAAATTTATGATCCATACTATTGTGATGGTTCAGTTATAAAACATCTATCATCATTGGGCCATACCAATGTATACAACAAGAAGGAGGACTGTTATAAAGTATGGAAAATGAATGCCGAACCTATGTATGATATACTTATTACTAATCCACCATATAGTGAAGATCATTTAGAACGACTTATGAAATATGTTACTTCTCAATCATTTGGTAATAATAGAGCATGGTTATTACTAATGCCCACATGGGTGCATAAGAAAGAATACTATATAATTGCTACAACTAATAATAGTAAATGTACCCCTTTTTATATTGTACCCAAAAAACGATACATATATCTTCCACCACCAAAGTACCGTGATAAGAAGGATAGTGGCGTACATAAGAAAAGTTCGCCGTTTGTTTCCATGTGGTATTGTTGGGGTGGTACTAGTAAACGTAATGAAGAGTGGATGGATGCATTCCGGAAAAATACTAGTACTACGTGCGATTTGGCAAGGAGTAGAAGTGCCTTACGTGATTTGAGGAGAAGTGGTGGTGGCAAAGTGAGGAAATGATGATACCACCACCAGGATATAAAGCCACATTCACATCAAGGGAAAATGGTCATGTCTCACGAAGATTTCGAATTCAAAAATCTAGCTGCGCGCTTCAAACGAGTTGTGAAGGTCCGTCGCTTCGTCGGCGGATGGCCCAGAAATAAACCATGACCGCGAAGACATTTCCGGTAGATCCGAATTCAGTAAACAATGGCGAGATTTCTGCCGAAACGACGACTCTTGATATTGGGCATGGAAACGCCATAGTTGACAACACAAATATTGTCAAAATATCTCCACGCTTTGGTGGTCTTGTCAACCTAGTTGATGTATCCCTCCGTTCTATCCAATCGGCCAGCTCCGCCATCGTAAACGCTGTATTTACGAAGGTCGATTCAGGACCGAACGCTCCATTCGCAGTATCATCCAAGGACCTAGGCGATTTGAGCTCCGAACGCACGTATCAATCATTGGCTCGGGTGTTGGAAAAAGCATCAAAAAGTATTCCGCCGTGTTTGCCTGGTCAGGAGGAGAGTTTGAAGAATGATAGGGATCAGATCGAGGCTCTTGTTAGGAGGATCGGGACGTTAGACGAACCTCTCGATGAACAAGTCCTCGAGAGTGAAGCACACATACACGATATGGATTTGGCGGCCAATGCGCTAGCGACTGTCATTCTACGCTCGAAGCCAGAAGAAGGGATAACGAATGATAAATCGGATATTGATTATCGACGTACTGTATTCGGGAGCAATGCTATCACACCGAAGGAACTTGATTCGTTCTTCAAATTATGCTGGCAGGCAGTACAGAACTTTGTTCTTATCATGCTTATTTGTCTTGGAGTTCTCGGCATCGTCGTTGAGACCACCATCGGACTCGAGCCAGGAGAACAATGCGGACACTGTTGGTTCGAGGGAGCTGCCATACTTTTTGCCGTATTGATTGTCATTCTTGTTGGAGCGAGTATTGATTATCA
>Ga0247834_1006205_pt1 | contig 13606 bp, 9 predicted proteins | sample LaCruzMarch2015__8_FD_187118 | JGI IMG/M metagenome (GOLD analysis project Ga0247834, IMG submission 187118) | Freshwater microbial communities from meromictic Lake La Cruz, Castile-La Mancha, Spain - LaCruzMarch2015_12m | ecosystem: Environmental > Aquatic > Freshwater > Lake | place: Spain... | reverse complement strand
CGCACCAGCCAAGAAAATCGATTTCATATCTGCTCTCCAGAGAAAACCTAAAATGGGTCGAACCGATTCGCTCGGTCGCGGCAAGCTAGGCGACGAAATTAACCTTGGTCAACAATTGGTCGCATCCTCGCCTCAAATCTTCCAACCCGAATGCATCGCGGCCACGCCTCCGGTGAGGTTGCGATAGCTCACGCGTTCAAATCCTGCACTGCGGATCATCTCCGCGAACGTCTCCTGGTCGGGGAATTTGCGAATGCTTTCGACGAGGTACTCGTAGGGTTGTGCGTTACCAGCCGTCAGTGCGCCAAGTTTTGGGATCACCTGAAATGAGTGGAAATCATACAGTCGGTCGAGGATCGGCACGTCGACCTTGGAAAATTCCAACACCAGCAATCGCCCACCAGGGCGTAGTACGCGGTAGGCTTCCGCCAGGGCCCGGTCGATGTGCGTGACGTTGCGAATGCCGAACGCGATCGTGTACGCATTGAACGTGTTGGCCGCAAACGGCAGTGTTTCGGCGTTGCCCTCGACGCAAGCGATCCGATAGGACAGTCCTGCCTTTTCGACCCGGCGGGCACCGACCGCCAGCATTTCCGGGCTGATATCGCAAATGGTCGCCGTCGCGTCGCTGGCGTTAGCGCTCGCGTGCGCAAACCGCAATGCGACGTCGCCGGTTCCCCCGGCAACATCCAGTAGCCGGTAGGGCGCAGATCCCGTCCGCGGCGGATTGAGCCAAGCGATCATGTCGGCTTTCCACAAACGGTGAAGCCCGCCGGACATGAGATCGTTCATCAGATCGTAACGTTCAGCGACGGTGGCAAACACCTCGTTGACGAGACCTTGGCGCTGGCTCTCCTCAACGGTCCGGAAGCCGAATGACGAGCCGTAATTTTGTGTCGAATGCAGTTCTTTGATCATACCCTTGTTCATAGCGTTGCCCGCGCCATCGCGCTATCGTCGAAACATCGCAGTATTTAACGCAGTCGCCCCAACTTCTGTAGTCCCAAAAAAGGAAAGGGGTTTGGGGAAAGCCATTTCCCCAAACGGGTTCGGGCGGTAGCCCGAGCGCGCAGCGCCCAAGGCCGCCCCCGAATGCCCGAACTCCCCGAAGTCGAAATCGTCCGCCGTGGACTGGAACCCGTCATGTTGGGCCAGCGCCTGATTGGGGTCGATCAGCGCCGCGCAGACCTTCGCTTCCCTTTTCCCGAAGATTTCCCAGCCCGTCTGATGGGTCGAACCATCGCATCCGTCAGCCGTCGCGCAAAATACCTCGTCATCACGCTTTGCGACGGCACCGTCCTGATCATGCACCTGGGAATGAGCGGCCGCTTCACGATTGAACACGGCACGCAGACCATCGCGTTTGGCGACTATGTCTACAATACCGGCGCAGATGCCAAACATGACCACGTCGTGTTCACGCTCGCGAATGGCGCACGCATTGTCTACAACGACCCCCGCAGGTTTGGCTTTATGGTGCTGAGCACGGTCGGAGAATGGACGGCCCACCCGCTGTTCGCAGACCTCGGCGTTGAGCCGCTCGGCAACGAACTGAGCGCTACGTACCTTGCCCGAAAAGCCCAAGGCAAACGCAGTGACTTGAAATCGTTTCTGCTCGATCAGCGGGTCGTGGCCGGCCTGGGCAATATTTATGTGTCCGAAGCCCTGCATCAGGCGGCATTATCCCCGCGCCGCGTCGCCGGTTCGCTGTCGCGCGCAGATGGCGCACCCACCCTGCGCGCCGAGCGCCTCGTTCCAGAAATTCGCAAAGTTCTGCGAGCAGCCATTGATGCCGGCGGTTCAAGTCTCAAGGACTACCGTCAAACAGACGGCTCAAGCGGTGGCTTTCAAAATGAGTTTGCAGTCTACGGCCGTGACGGCGAGCCGTGCCAAAGGCCGGGGTGCACCGGCACCATCCACCGCACAGTCCAAGCTCAACGCGCCACTTATGCTTGCGGCAACTGTCAACGCTAAACGATCAGGCCGGGCGCGTCTGACACGCATACTGCGCAAGGAGTCGCGACGTCCGCAGTGCCATCGCGCTGAGACCGACGAGTGAAAGAGCACCGGCGATGAACACGATATTCGCCGCCCAATCGCCTTTGCTCGACCATATTTTGCCAGTCAGGATCAACCAAGCAAGCCCACCGGTCGCCGCCCATCCGTGCACCAGTACAACGATAGTCAGCCCGCGCTCCAGCGACGGCGACCAGCGCGCGGATAAGCCCCGCGAGCCTGCGTAAATCAACGCCGCAATCGCCAGCATGCCGCAACCATACTGCCAGCCATGTTGCCAACGCAGCGATGACAGGATGTAAACCGCGAGCAAGCTGGCCCCGCCCCACGCATAACCGAGCGCAAGCAAACGGGCATTCAGCGCCGAGGTGAGCGGTTGGGCGTCGCTGAGCGACGGGCCAAGCTCGGTGGACGCCGGGCATTGCCACCAGGGCCGGTTCAGCATCCAACCAAGGCGCAACATCGCGGCGACAAAGGCGGTCGCAGCCAAAGCCGAAGTCCTGACGGCTCTATGTTCCGCTCCAATCACCTGCCCGGCCACACTCAATGCCAGCACGGCGAATGTCGCCATGATCAAGGGCGTAACGCGGGCGCGCACGGGTGAGGGCATTTTATCAGCGGGCCTGTTCAAGCTTTTTCTCAGCAACCAAAGCATGTGCACCAATCAACGCGACCGCAATGGCACCGAAGAAGAAGATGTTATTGGCCGCCCAGTCTGGTCGCATCGCGTCCCGTGCGTCGAACCCAAACTTACCATCAGCCACCAGCCCGATCACCGTGATCAGCATCCCAAAGACCTGCAGGACATTGAGGGTGCGTCCCAGGCTCAACAGCGTATCGTCTTGCTTGCCAGACACCCCATCCCGGTCGAACATGTGCGCAAGGCCAAGGCAGAGCGCACCGACGATCGACAGGCCGATCACAAAATGCCAGCTTTCCCGCCATGTCAGAATGAATTCGTAAATCACCAGAATTGCGCAGGCAGCCCAGATCCAGACCAGTCCGATGTAGCGTGAGGTCGCCGCGGCCAGCGTGCTGCGATGCGCTTTTGCCGCCATGAGTTTACGGTGAAGTTGAACGGCGACGACTGCAATCGTCAGCGTGACGACAGCCGAGATTCCCATATGCAGATCGTAATGACCCGCCGCAGCGCTCAAAACCGTAACGCTGATGCTGATCGTAAAAGCAATCATCCAGATAATGAGATCAGCCATCGACGTCCCCCGAATATGATTACGACCCGCGATTGCACACCCGCGTCGTTCCCCAGCAAAGCGCCGTGAAATGGCGCTGAGCGCAATCGAAAAATGGTAAAGGCCCCTGCTAACCTTGCAAAATGAACCAACGGTATTTCGGAAGTCTAAAGACCATAGACTGCCGCTACGTGACAGTTAACTAAAATTGACCTCGCGTCCAAGGTTCGCGTCCAAGTCGCCCGTGCGGTGGACGACGCTGGACTGTCAAGTCCTCGCTTCATCGGTTGACCAAAAACACTCAGAGGTCTATGGAGTGCTGACATACCTTGGAACCGAACGTTCCGGGGCATCACCTATTTGAGCCATCCAAGCTTGCGACGAGACATCTGCCGGCCCTAACGGTCAATCGGCGGCACGGTCGGCAGCACTGTTGAAACAAAGGACTTGATTACTATGGCGAACACGTCGTCGGCAAAGAAGGCCGCCCGTAAGGCAATCCGCCGCACACTTATTAACAAGTCGCGCCTTACGCGTATGAAATCCCACGTTCGTCTCGTCGAGGAAGCAATCGCCTCGGGCGATGCAGCCGCAGCGCAAGCCGCCCTCCGCGCGGCCGAGCCAGTCCTCGTCCGGACCGCCCAGAAGGGCAACATTCACAAGAAAACTGCAAGTCGTAAGGTTTCGCGCTTGTCGGCACGCGTAAAAGCACTGAGCGCCAGTGCCGCGGCCTGATTGTCGTTCGTCTAGCAAAGACTGATCGGAACATAAGAAACGGATCGCTCCTCAGTGGTCCGTTTTTTTTGCGCGCGCGATCCCCTGCCAAGCATCGCGACCGCTGAGCAATAGTCTGTCACCGCCGCTGCCCGCTTGTGAGTACCGTGAATTGCGCGAACCCCTTGGTGTCCGCGCGTGGGATTGCCGCGCTGCACGCGATCATTCAGATCGACGCTGCCCCGCGCAGAGTTAAAACCAGACCCTCGCATGGTCAGCAACCCAACGAGTCCGTACTTTTGCGCGACACTAGGGCGTGTCGTCAGTTATGGATTCGGGCTGGACGCTGGGGAATTTGATCGAGGGGCAGGCGCTTGACGACGCAAGCCTCATCGGCTTGCTAGGAAAAGCAACGCACCCATCGGTCAAATTCCCCGCGCCGCAAAGCGGTGAGGTCGAGAATGGCCGTTTGCGGCGTCGCTCCGCTTGCGAATACTGGCCGTATTGACTTCGCGAAGCCTGGCACCCGGCCATTTCCGGACCTCATCCAGCTTCAAACCATAACTGACGACACGCCCTAAGATACGTCACCGCCCGCCAAGGATGCAGCGCAATAAAAATGGACCTCAAAGTTGCCGTTGTCACACCTGTTTGTAGATGTTTTGTGTAAATTAATTTTATTAAAATTCAACGACTTAGGTGTATTTTGGCCCGAATAGGCAAAATATAGCGTCTGTGTCCATTATGCATCGCGAAACAGGTCATCCGCGCGCTTCCTACTATGCATTTGAACATTCGTAAGTCATGGTCCTGCTGTGGAAAAACCACTTCGCTTTCCCAGACTCAGCCCGTCGTCTCCCGTCGCTGCCACGCAACAAAAGACACTCCTTCCACAGCCAAGGGTAATCGGCGATCCACTGTGCCCCCCGTACGATCCAAGCGGAAAATTTCATTGATGAAACAATTGCATAGCAAGCAGAGAAGTCCATGCTCCGTGCCGAAATCTGGCCCGTCCTGCGCGCGCTAATCCCCAATTTGTCCCCACTCCTCCCTTCCACTCGTCCTCTTGCCACCCAACCCTTAAACCGCTAGTTAACCACCATGTGCACGGCCCTAGTGAAACCACCGGCGACCGTTGACACAACACTGCAGTAGCCCCGCGCATGGTAGCGTATCGCCGGGTTTTTCATCAGCCCGCAGCTTTCATCGGGCAATCAAGTCGTGCGTTAGTGCAACGAATTCGGCGCCATCCAAACCCGTCCCTCGGCGGTGTCAACGGACGGCGATGCGAAAGCGATTCGGCGCACGCGGAATAGTGAATAGAAGTACGGAGTAAGACGTGGTCGGCAGCGCAACAGTTCAAGATCTCACGGTTCAAGACGTCTGGGAGCGGCTAAAGACCGACCCTTCGTCCGTGTTAATCGACGTGAGGACGCGCGCCGAATGGACGTTCGTCGGTCTTCCTGATTTGTCGCCGCTTGGCAAGCGCGTCGTAACGGTAGAGTGGCAGACGTTCCCTGAAAACAGCGTGGACCCAACGTTCACGCAGCAACTGAAGTCGGCATTGTCGGGCTCGGCAGCAGATACCGGGACGTCGATGTACTTCATTTGCCGCTCAGGAGGCCGTAGCCGGATGGCTGCGGAGGCAATGGCAAGTCTGGGTTACCAGAATTGCCACAACGTCGCAGACGGATTCGAGGGGCCGCTAGATGCGGAGCGGCACCGCGGACGCGTCGGAGGTTGGAAGTCAGCCGGGCTCCCTTGGGCCCAAGGCTAACGCACGAGACGACACAGTCACGAATGACGGCGATTGAAATAGACCGGCGCGGCTTGTGAGGGCTCGCGGCGTACGGGATTTCTTTCGAAAAAATAGCCACAGAGATAAAAAAAGTGAGGGTACCTATGGCAACTTTCGATAATCCGAGCCTCGATTCCGACGCGCGTCTCAAAGATGCGCACGCCAAAAAGATCAAGTCCTCGAGCACGGAAGTGACTATCGGCGTGGATGGGCGAGGCACGAAGGTGCGTGCCATGCTTCGCGCCCGCCTGGGGGAAGACATCTATACCAGCTGGTTCAACGCCCTGGAATTCGACCGTTTCGACGGACGCGTGGTCACGGTCTCTGTTCCCGTCAACTTCCTGCGCAACTGGATCCAGTCTCATTATCTCGACGCATTGCTCGCCTGCTGCCGCTCTGAATTTGACGGGGCCGAACGTGTCGACGTCGTCTGGCGCCAGCCGGCCGCCAACAATCAGCGCGCCAAAATCGAAGCCCGCGACGGCCAGTCCGGCCAGGATACCGTTCCAGCCGCGTATGAAAGCCTTGCCGGCCCAGTCGAACAGCGCCCAATGCCGCGCGCCAGTGCCGCGCCGAACGGCCGCACTCAGGTCGGCGGTTTCGAGGGTTCGCCGCTCGATCCGCGCTACACGTTCGAAAGCTTCGTCGTTGGCACGTCTAACCGTATGGCCCACGCTGGCGCAACCCAAGTCGCCGAAATGGTGATGTCCGACGCGCCCGCGTTCAACCCGCTCTATATCCACTCGTCCGTCGGACTGGGCAAAACCCATCTTCTTCATGCCATTGCATGGGAAGTGAAGCGTCGCGCGCCCAACGCCCAGGTCTTGTACTTGACCGCTGAGCGCTTCCGCTATCAGTTCGTCGAAGCCGTACGCAGCCAGGACCCTTCCGCCTTTAAGGAGAAGTTCCGTCAGGTCCACATGCTTCTTATCGACGACCTGGAGTTCATGCAGGGCGAACGCACCGAGCAGGAGTTCGACCACATCATCAACTCGCTGCTGGATGGCGGTCGCCAAGTCGTTGTCGCCTCGGCCCGCGCCCCCAACCACATCGAGCGTTTGAACGAACGAATGCGCTCGCGTCTCCAGCGCGGTCTCGTGACAGAACTGGGCGGCCTCGACTACGACCTGCGTCTCAAGGTTCTTGAGCGCCGCCTCGCCGAAAAGCGTGCCGCAGACAGCTCGTTCGAGTTGACCCGCGACGTTTTAGAACTGCTCGCTGAACGCTTGACGGAGTCGGGTCGCGAACTAGAGGGTGCCATCACCCGCCTTTACGCCACGTGGCAGTACATGCGCACCCCGCTCTCGCTCGATATCGCCGAGACCGTCATTCGCGATCTCGTGCAGGGGATCGAACCGCGCCGCGTCAAGATCGAAGATATTCTTCGCATCGTGTCCCGCCACTTTGGTGTGTCGAAGGGCGACCTGCTCTCGCAACGCCGCCACCGCTCGGTCGTCTGGCCACGTCAGATCGGCATGTATCTGGCAAAGCAAATGACAGCCCGGTCGCTGCCCGAAATCGGCCGCCGCTTCGGCAACCGTGACCATACAACCGTGCTGCACGCGATCCGCAAGATCGAAGGTGTGCTCACCGACAACCCTCGGTTGCGCGACGAGCTGGATGAACTCAAGAAGATGCTGAACACATAAGCGCCAGATCTTGAATTGCTAAAAAAGCGGTGCCAAAGCGCCGCTTTTTTCGTCTTTGATCAGCGTATACGCCAACAACAGGCTGTTTTCGCTGGAAAATCAGAGCGATTCTCGTCTAAATGGCGGTCCTTGCCAGGAGCGCTTCCGGAAAAGTGTACGTGCGGTTTTCCGATCAGAAGCGCGACTAAAACGAAAATGCCCAAAGCCCTGTATCAGCAGGCCCGACGTGCTATTGTCCGCTCGGCCTGAAACACCAACCCGCCGCTAAGGATCGTCCATGAGGCTCGTGATCGAACGAGGTGAATTGCTCAGAGCGCTGAGCCACGTAACCAGCGTGGTCGAGCGCCGGACGACGATCCCGATCCTGTCGAACGTCATGTTGTCGGCGAGTGGTCGCTCGCTCCGGTTCAAAGCAACCGACTTGGAACGCGAAGTGATCGAAGTTGTCGCGGCCGACGTCACCCAGCCTGGCGCTTTGACCGTGCCAGCCCATATGCTCCACGATATCGTGCGCAAATTGCCGGACGGCGCGCAGATCGAACTCGTGAAGGACGCCGAGAAGGAAAGGCTGACCCTCAAGGCCGGCTCGTCGCGGTTCGCGCTGCAGACCTTGTCGGCTGAAGATTTCCCAGACTTGGCGGTCGGCGAAATGGCCCAGGAATTCGAGGTCAGCGCAGCTGATCTGAAGCGCCTGATCGACAAAACCCGGTTCGCAATCTCGACCGAGGAAACCCGCTACTATCTGAATGGCATTTACCTCCACACCGCCGAGCAAGGCGTGGAGCCGACCTTGCGCGCGGTAGCCACCGACGGCCACCGTTTGGCCCAGGTCGAACTGCCTCGCCCGCAAGGCGCGGACGGCATGGCCGGTATCATCGTGCCGCGCAAAACTGTCCACGAACTCCATCGCTTGATCGAAGCGGGAACCGGCAACGTAAAAATGGGCGTCAGCCCGACCAAGGTCCGCTTCGAAATCGGCTCCGTGACGCTGACCTCCAAGTTGATCGACGGCTCGTTCCCTGACTACGGCCGGGTCATCCCGCAAGGCAACGATAAGGAAATGAAAGTTTCCAACGCCGAGTTCATCGGCGCCGTCGATCGCGTGTCGACCATCGCCAGCGAACGCGGCCGCGCTGTCAAGCTGTCCATCAGCCCCGGCAAACTCATGCTGTCGGTCAATAACCCCGAAGGCGGCAGCGCCACGGAAGAAATCGCGGTCGGCTATGACGCAGCCCCCCTCGAAATCGGCTTCAACGCCCGCTACCTGCTCGACATCGCCAACCAACTGGAGGGCGAAGAAGCCCGCTTCATGCTGGCCGACCCCGGCTCCCCGACCATGGTGCGCGATTCATCCGACGACAGCGCCCTCTACGTCCTCATGCCGATGCGCGTGTAATTCAATCTCCAGGGAGATTTTTGTGACGAGCCAAGAATACAGAGCGCGACTTAAAGCGTTTGGGTTAACACCCAAGCGCCCGTCGTACGAAGGTGCCACAATTTATGTGGGCCGCGATGGGGCACTCTGCATGATCGCAGATCCTGAAGGGCTGGACCCAGATGAGCGCGAGGCGATGTTAGAAATCTACATTTTGCAGTACGGGTTGTCGGAACCTCATTGAGGTCTCAACTCTAAGCGGCGTGTCGCACTTGCGCGTTGTAGTCTGGAGATACAGGCACAAAGTCTTTTGGAACATTTGGGTGTGGGGCAATAGCCGAGACGCTGACAACTTCGTTCCCAGACGCCTCAAGCAAGGCTCGGATCGCAACTGGTATTCTTTCCATGAGTTCTTCATCGTTCCTGCCGTGCACGCATAGTCCGACCATGTCAGCACTCACTGCCACCATCAAACCAGTCTTGGAGTGACGAAGTGTTTTGATGCTGATGTGCTTTGTTTCGATTTTCATGGTGCCTTGGTTCTCTGTGCATGCAGGAGCAATTCATGTTAGCTGAATCGCGAGCAAAGCTCAATTCTCTTGACAGGTAGCGTGCCACCGTACTAGCCGCGAACTTCTTGTGTGAGTCTATGTGTTGAGAGTACGAATTGCAAGGTGCATGCTTAAGTACGTGCTCCGCACGCGGTTGTTGGGAATTACATCTATCGGGTGTCTCTTATTAATACTCTCTGGGTCGAACGCATCGCCCTCACCAACTTCCGCAACTACGCCTTCGCCTCACTCGGCGTCGGCCCCGAACCCGTCGTCCTCGTCGGCGCGAATGGCGCTGGCAAAACCAACATCCTCGAAGCTGTCTCCCTGCTCGCGGCAGGCCAAGGCTTGCGCCGCGCCGTCTACGCCGACCTTGCCCGTTCCGGCGGAGCCGGACCGGCCGGTAGCACCGCCGACGGCAGCTGGGCGGTCGCGGCCAAAGTCCACAGCCGCGACGGCCTCATCGACATCGGTACCGGCCTTCCGCCATCGCAAGGAACTATCGCTCGCGCGTCCGCCGCCCGCATCCTCCGCCTCAACGGTGAACCGCAATCGGGCACCGGCATTCTCGCCGACCTCGTCGAAATGGTCTGGCTCATCCCGGCGATGGACGGCCTGTTCACCGGCCCGGCGAGCGAGCGCCGCCGCTTCCTCGACCGCCTGATCCTATGCTTCGACCCCAGCTATCGTACCATCGCTGGCCGGTTCGAGCGCGCCATGCAAAGCCGTAATCGCCTGCTGTCGGATGGCGTCCGCGACCCCGCGCAGTTCGCCGCCTACGAGCGCATCATGGCCGAAACCGGCGTCGCCATTGCCGCTGCCCGCGCCCAAGCCGCTTCCGCCATGGCCGACATCATCGCGCAACGCCGCATCCGCGACCCCGGCTCGCCGTTCCCGTGGGCCACTATCGCGATCGAAGGCGCACTGGAGGCAAACCTTGCAACCAAGCCCGCCGTCGACGTCGAGGACGGCTATGTCAGGACCCTCAGTCAAGCGCGCGAGCGCGACCGCGCAGCCGGGCGTACCCTTGATGGTCCCCATCGGTCAGACCTGGTCGTCGCCCATGGCGACAAGCAAATGGCGGCCCGCTTGTGTTCGACTGGCGAGCAAAAAGCCCTCTTGCTTGGCCTGGTGCTGGCGCACGCCGAATTGGTCTCCGTCCGCCAGGACGGCGTCGCGCCGATCCTGCTGCTCGACGAAATCACCGCCCACCTCGACGAGCATCGGCGCGCCGCATTGTTTGCCGAAATCCTCCGGCTGAAGGCGCAGGCCTGGATGACGGGCACCGATAAATCGTCGTTTTCAGCGCTCGCCGGCAAGGCCCGCTTCTTCCGCGTCGACGATGGTTCGGTCGCGTCTGTGGCGGCTGCAACATGACGGTGCGATGACGTATCTCCGCTGCCCTAATATGTGAAGATGTAAGCCGTTGAATATAAGCAATATTTTATCGTGAGTTTCACGCATCTAAATGCCGGTTTTTTCCCCTGTTGCGGCGCGGCGTGGTATAAGCAAACCACGTATGAATTCCCACGTAATGACAGGCCGAAACATGACCGACGAACCCGTCCTCCCGTCCTCCCCCGATGACTATAACGAGGATGCCATCAAGACCCTCAAAGGCCTTGAGGCCGTGCGCAAGCGCCCGGGCATGTACATCGGCGACACGGACGACGGTTCGGGCCTCCACCACATGGTCTACGAGGTCGTCGATAACGCCATTGACGAGAGCTTGGCTGGCCACGCAACCGAGGTCCGCGTCTCGCTTAACCCCGACGGCTCAGTTACCGTCTCCGACAACGGGCGCGGCATCCCGACCGGCGTGAAGCAAGACGACGATGTCGAGCCCAAGCGCTCCGCCGTCGAAATCGTGATGACCGAACTCCACGCGGGCGGCAAATTCGACCAGAACTCCTACAAGGTATCCGGCGGCCTCCACGGCGTCGGCGTCTCGGTCGTCAACGCGCTGTCGACGTGGCTGAAAGTCACCGTCTGGCGTAACGGCAACGAGCACTTCATGGAATTCCGCGATGGCGTCTCCGTCGCCCCTCTGAAAATCGTCGCCGAAAAGCAGGACAAGCGCGGCACCGAAGTCAGCTTCCTGCCCAGCCCCAAAACCTTCACGATGATTGAATTCACCTACGCGACGCTTGAGACGCGCCTGCGCGAGCTCGCGTTCCTCAACTCGGGTGTGAACATAAACCTGACGGACGCCCGCCACGCCGACGTCAAACACCAGCAGCTTCTCTACGAGGGCGGCGTGGCAGCCTTCGTCCAATACCTCGACCGCTCGAAAACCCCGCTGATCGCCAAGCCAATCATGATCCGCGCCGAAAAAGACGGCATCGTCGCCGAGGTCGCGTTGTGGTGGAACGACAGCTACCACGAGAACGTGTTGTGCTTCACCAACAACATCCCTCAGCGGGACGGCGGCACCCATTTGGCGGGCTTCCGTGGCGCACTCACACGCGTCATCAACAAGTACGCCGACGAGAGCGGAATCGCCAAAAAGGAAAAGGTCGATCTGTCGGGCGAAGACAGCCGCGAGGGCTTAACCTGCGTCCTGTCTGTCAAGGTGCCCGACCCGAAATTCTCGAGCCAAACCAAGGACAAGCTCGTCTCGTCCGAAGTCAAGCCGGTGGTCGAGTCCGTCGTCGCAGACAAGCTGTCGGCTTACTTTGAGGAAAACCCCAAAGACGCCAAGCTGATCCTTCAAAAGGTAATCGAATCGGCGCTCGCCCGAGAAGCTGCCCGCAAGGCCCGCGACCTCACCCGCCGCAAAGGCGCGCTCGACGGCCTCCGCCTTCCCGGCGGCCTTGCCGAATGCCAGGACCGCGACCCCGTCAACACCGAGATGTTCATCGTCGAGGGCGACTCGGCAGGTGGCTCCGCCAAACAAGGGCGCAAGCGCGAGTATCAGGCCGTGCTGCCGATCCGAGGTAAGATCTTGAACGTGGAGCGCGCCCGCACCGACAAGATGCTGTCGTCCGAACAGGTGACCAACATCATCGCAGCCCTCGGCACCGGCATCGGCCGCATGGTCGAAGGCCAGCAAGGCGGTTTCGACATCAAAAAACTGCGCTACCACAAGATCATCATCATGACCGACGCCGACGTCGACGGCGCACACATCCGCACCCTGCTGCTGACGTTCTTCTACCGCCAGATGCCGGAAGTGGTCGAAAAGGGCCATCTCTACATCGCCCAGCCGCCGCTCTACAAAGTCAGCAAAGGCAAGTCCGGCACCTACCTCAAGGACCAGCGCGCCTTCGAGGACTACCTGATCAACGCCGGCTTGGACGAAGCCGTCCTCATCACCAGCGATGGCGAACGCGCAGGCCGCGACCTGCACGACATCGTGGAAACCAGCCGCGCCGTCGGCACCCTGCTCGATAGCCTGCATTCACGCTACAACCGCAACATCGCCGAGCAGGCCGCCATCGTCGGCGCGTTCGATGCCGCCCGCTTGTCCTCGCCCGAAATCGGCTCCAAAACCGCCGACGACATCGCCGCCCGCCTGAACGCTATCGCAGAAGAAACCGAAGACGGCTGGACCGGCACCTACGGCCCGGAGGGCTACTTGCTGCGCCGCCAACTGCGCGGCGTCACCGAAGTCCACGCGCTCGACCGCGCACTGATCGCCAGCGTCGAAGCCCGCCGCCTCAACGACCGCTTCGCCCACCTGTCCGAAACCTACGGCTCGATGGCCAAGCTGCGCCGCAAAGCCGAGTTGGTCGACATCACCGGCCCGCGCAGCTTGCTTGAAGCCGTCTACGACAATGGCCGCAAAGGCATCTCGCTCCAGCGCTACAAAGGTCTGGGCGAAATGAACCCCGAGCAGCTCTGGGAAACAACGCTGGACCGCGACGCCCGCACTCTGCTGCGCGTCGAAGTCGGCGACGTCATGGCCGCCGACGACATCTTCTCCAAGCTGATGGGCGACGTTGTCGAACCCCGCCGCGAATTCATCCAAGCCAACGCCCTCAACGTCGCCAACCTCGACGTGTGATAGCAACCAAGGCTGAGAAAGGCCTGCCAGCATCGCCCGCTCAGATCATGATCCACTCCATGGCCGCCCTTGAGGCGGCCATCCAGGGGTTCTGGGCTCAGAGCTTACGGCTGGCGGCACTAGTTAACCGGGTCAAGCCCGGTCATGGAGTAAGGGGCGGAGAATAGCGCCCATTTCCCCCTCTCCCCGTTCTTCACGGGGAGAGCGACTGTCTTAACTGTCAAGCGGTTTGCCATGGTTTCTGATCCCTGACGATAGCGTTGAGGATGGTGAGGAGTTTGCGGGCAACCGCGATCAGAGCCAC